>Ga0114996_10002145_pt1 | contig 25717 bp, 26 predicted proteins | sample ArcticOcean_MG_C_4_FD_87039 | JGI IMG/M metagenome (GOLD analysis project Ga0114996, IMG submission 87039) | Marine microbial communities from western Arctic Ocean - ArcticOcean_MG_CB4_134 | ecosystem: Environmental > Aquatic > Marine > Oceanic | place: Arctic Ocean: Canada Basin | collected... | reverse complement strand
TTTCTCTATATTATTCTGCTACCAACAGGAAATCGATTCTTAGACATAGATTTAATTATATGTAAATAAGCGATTTATGTGGACTTTATCGGATTTATTGGTGATCACAAACGAACAGTATCGTATTTCACACTACATTAAGTAGGCTATATTATAGCCGATGTATGTGACCTGTGTCAATTTATGAATGACATAAGGTGATGCATCTCACCAATATTGCACTTTTAGTTCATGGCAAAGTATAAAGCCCCAAAATACTCGCCGCTACCCACAGGACCAAATTGATCTGCAAAGGCCGATCACGCCACACTACGGCGGTAGGATCGCCGCCATCGTGATAGCGGTAGACCATATAGAGATAGCGAAAAATACCATAGAGCACAAAAGGAATGGTCCACTGCATCTGCCGGCCAGCTTCCTCTTCCCCCACCCCCATGGCGTACAGCGCATAAAAGACTAAGGTAGCCGAAGTCAAGATCGCGGCAATATGATCTAGGAAAGGTATGCTGTACTCCGCTAAGATCGCCCTGTGAGCATCCGCCTCTCCCTCCAGTAAAACCAATTCCTGCCGTCGTTTTACCACTGTCAGGAAAAGCGGCAAAGTGAATGAACACAGGATAAACCAGGTCGAAATTTCCACCGCTATAACCACTGCCCCTCCTAGGGCGCGCAGAAAGAAACCGGCCGCCACCAGCATCACGTCGACTAAGACTACTCGCTTTAACCTGAGAGAATATGCCAAGTTAAATAAGGCGTAAACCAAAACCACATAACCAAACTCGAAACGCAACCAGAACGCCCCCACTATCCCTATTATAGTCAGGCAAGCCGAAGCTATAAGTGCTTGTGTTTTGCCGAGTTCACCGGCGGCAATGGGACGCTTCGACTTCTCTGGATGCAGGCGATCCTGTTCGACATCGACAAGATCGTTAAACAGATAGACAGCACAACTCAAAACCCAGAAGCACAGCATGCCCCCTAGGCTTTGCAGCAGATAATCCCATTCGAATACGTGTTTGGAGAAAATGAGTGCCGGTAGGACGAAGAGATTTTTGAGCCATTGCTGCGGGCGTGTGGCCCGCAAAAGGGGAAATATCATCGATAGCCTATAAGAAAGGCCGCTCTGGCCAGGACCATGTGACCAGAAAGGATATGGGCCTCATTTTAGAAATCCATATCCTCATCCTCAACGGGTCGGTCGCCCCCCTGTTGCTTGGCCTGGTCCAACATGAGCACCAGGCGGCGAAAGAACTCCTCCACTACTTCTTTGGTGTTGATTTGCACGCCTTCGGGACTGGGCGACCGCGCTACAATGCCCATACTCAGAGTCAGGGATATTACCTCGCTATCGCACTGGAAGTGACGCGACACAATACCAGCCCGCAAGGCCAGACTGCGCTTTCTGCCGTCGACCAACTCGCCCTTGGGAATAAGTACGACAAAATTGGCGCCATCAAAATGTACCAGTTTCTCTGTTGGGGATATCTTGCCTTTAATATACTCGGCCACCTCGGTGACAATCTGATCTCCCCCTTTGCGTCCGAAGCGTTTATTGATGTCTCCAAGATTGTCCGGAGCCAACATGATACAGGCCAGAGGATGTCCTTCCGCATTGGATCGACTGATAGCTTGGGGTAAAAGTGCGGTTGAGAAAAAAACTTTATTAGGCAATGCCGTCAGGTCGTCAGTCCCAGCAATGCGCATCCAGCGGCGGTTGCGGACCCGCAGTTTTTTGTTTTGCTCCTCCAGACGATCTATTTCGGCCTGCAGGCGGTCAATTTCTTCACTCGACATACCTTTCTGTCCTTGGATAGATCAATATATACGCTTGATAAGGCCGTTATCCTCTGCTTGCTCGGCCGGTCATTACTTCCTAAATTAATACTATTCAACAACTTCTCGCAAGCGTGTAAATGCCCATGTCCAGCTGGATTATCGCCCTTTTCCTGCTCTTTTGCTGCGCAGCAGGTATCTTTCTCATCTATCGCCGAACGCGCAAACGGCGCCAGAATCGCCTCAAATTGCGCCTTTTGGCCGGCCGCAGCCAACTTTTGGAAGGGGAAATCACCAACCAAATACAGAACTTGCGCGACTTTGACGAAGACCAGCTCAATACCTTGCGCCTGGAGGCGGAAAACGCGCTCAATCTATTGCAGATTACTCTGATCGAACGTCAGGCCCATCTACTCAACTACGAAGACCTGGCCCACTTGCAGCGATTTAAACTAGATATCCTTAATCACGCCTCGGCACAGCTTCAAACACAGGCTACAACCACCGCACCGCACCCGACTGAGACCACTGCCTTAGCGCCTGCCCAGCCCGGCGCCGAAACAGCCCCCAAAGACCGTTCTAGTATCGAAAACGAATTACTTAGCAAGATCAACAAACTCAACCAGGCGAACAAACGCGGCGGGCAATCCCCCAAAAAATAAAGCGGTTTACCTCTGGTAGATAAACCGCTTTGAAATGCTTGCCCTCCCCCTCCCCTCATACCTCCATGATTTCTTCTTCCTTGGTCTTGAAAATCTGATCGACCTGCTCGATGTATTCATCCGTTATCTTCTGAATTTCATCCTGTCCCTGACGCAAGTCATCTTCTGTGACTTCGCCTTCTTTTTGCGCCTGCTGCAATAGATCAATCCCCTCGCGCCGAGCATGGCGCACTGCAACCCGCCCATCTTCGGCCCGACTACGGGCGACCTTGGTGATTTCGATACGGCGCTCCCCAGTCAACTCTGGAATGGGGACGCGAATGATCGTGCCATCATTGGATGGGTTTAAGCCTAGAGATGAATCGGAGCGAATAACTTTTTCGATATCTGAGATGAGATTCTGTTCATAGGGTCTTATGGTGAGGAGGCGCGGCTCGGGCACGGATAGATTTGCCACTTGGGTGAGCGGTGTTGCCGTGCCGTAATAATCGATGCGGAGGCCTTCTAACATCGCAGTAGATGCCCGACCGGTGCGAATAGTGGCATAATCGCGGCGCAAAGATTCTAAGGAATCCCGCATTTGCTCGCGCACATCCTGGTAGATTTCATCCAACATGACAATCGACCTTTTTTGTTGTAAATATTTAACTTATAAACTTTATTTTTTGAACTATCTAAGCGGCTTAGTGGTAAGATAACAGAATGCCTTGAGGGCGACAAGTACTATCTTATAAATTAAAAATGAACGGCTCTGAAACCTTCCCAGAGCCGCCCTTATCATACTATCTGACATGAACCTTCTTACGCCATTTACTGAGATCCGCCCTTCTATATTATCTTCTACCCATCTACCCCGAGACGAAAGCAAGCAAAGCGCCGGATGGAAATCTTCTCGCCGATCTTGGCGGTCAATCCGATTACTAGATCTTTTACTGTCTGATCGGGGTCTTTAACAAAAGGCTGTTCGAGCAGGCAGACCTCCTGATAATATTTCTCCAGGCGTCCATCGACGATTTTCTCGGCGATGTTTTCTGGTTTACCTTCATTCTTGGCCTGCTCCAAATAAATCTCGCGCTCCTTCGCAATGACCTCTGCATCCAGATCCTCGCGGTCCACGGCTAGGGGATTGGAAGCGGCAATATGCATACCAAGGTCTTTGGCAAATTGCTGGAAATCATCGGTACGAGCGACAAAATCGGTCTCGCAATTGAGTTCGAGCAAAACGCCCAAACGACTCCCAGGGTGGATGTAGGAGGTAATAACCCCCTCACTGGCTTCGCGCCCCGCCCGCTTTTCGACCGCGTTCAGGCCCTGTTTGCGCAAATGATCCACCGCTTTTTCCATATCCCCATCGGTCTCTTGCAAGGCCTTCTTGCAATCCATCATGCCGAGCCCGGTCTGTTGCCGCAACTCTTTTACCGCCTGTGCAGTAATCTCAGCCATAATTTCTTTCACCAGGTAAAATGAAATATCGATATTTTTGTTCTAGAGACTTAATCAAGCATTAGTTTCTGGAGATGCCGCTTCTGGAATTTGCTCCTGTCCTTCAGCGACAGGTTCCCGAGCACTGTCTCCCGCTTCTTCATTCTTTTCTTTTGCAGCTTCCTTTTCTGCGACTTCCTTTTCCGCTGTTGCCCGACCCTCAATTACCGCTTCGGCCATTAGATGCGTGATCAGCGCTATAGAGCGAATGGCATCGTCGTTGCCCGGTATGACATGCGTCACTAAATCTGGATCGCAATTGGTGTCGACAAGGGCCACAGAGGGAATGTTCAACTTCTGGGCCTCGAGCATCGCAATGTGCTCATTTTTGACATCGACGACAAATATCAGGCCGGGTATGCCGCCCATTTTGCGAATCCCCACCAGTGTATTGTTGAGCCGCCCACGCTCTTTTTCGAGCAATAGGGTTTCCTTCTTCTTCAGCTTCTCGTAGGTGCCATCCTCGGACAGGAGATCGAGATTATCGAGGTGGCGGATACTCTGGCTGATAGTCTGCCAATTGGTCAGCATGCCGCCCAGCCAGCGCTCGGTTATGTAGAACATGCCGCAGCGCTCGGCCTCCTGTTTGACGATATCCTTCGCCTGTTTCTTAGTACCGACAAAAAGCACCGGCCGGCCCGCCTGGGCAGCCCGACGCACGGCGTTGTAGGCAGCCTCAATCTGTTTGAGGGACTTATTGAGGTCGATGATGTGGATGCCGTTGCGCTCGGTAAAGATGAATTGCTTCATCTTGGGATTCCACCGACGGGTCTGGTGCCCGAAGTGGGTCCCGGCCTCAAGCAACTCTTGGATGGTGATTTCAGCCATGGGTGACTCCTACGTTAGTTTTTTTAACCTCCGCCCCTCTCATCTACACGCAGAATTCCCACAGGAGAAAATCCTGTGGGAACACGACTGCGTCTATCCAGAGGCGTGTGAATTCGCTTATTAGCGTTTGGAGAATTGGAACTTCTTACGGGCGCCGGCCAATCCATACTTCTTGCGCTCTTTCTCACGCGCGTCGCGAGTGAGAAAACCCGCCTTTTTTAGCGTGGCACGCATCTCGGCGTCGTATTTTAGCAGAGCCCGAGCTATTCCCAGACAAGCCGCTCCTGCCTGTCCTCGCAAGCCACCGCCTCTGGTCGAAATGTTTATGTCGAATCGCTCGCGTGAATCGGTCAACTGGAGCGGTTGTACCAGAATCATCTCCAGGGCGTCACGCCGCAGGTAATCGGCAACCGTGCGGCCATTCATCGTGATCACCCCTGACCCGGGGCGTATGCGCACCCGGGCCACAGAGGTCTTCCTGCGGCCGGTTGCCTCGTACAATTCTTCAGACATATATCACCTTAAAATGTGTTGACATATTGATATTAAATTTCCAAAACCTCGGGCTGCTGCGCCTGATGCCGGTGCTCGCCACCAGCGTAAACGCGCAATTTCTTGATCATTTGGCGTCCCAATGTATTGTGCGGCAACATGCCCCATACTGCTTTGTGGATGATGCGCGCTGGATGGGCAGCCTTCATCTTGCTGTACGGGGTGGCGCGGATGCCGCCTGGATACCCGGTGTGGTGGTAGTAGATCTTCTGCTCTTCCTTGTGTCCGGTCACTTTGATTTTTTCGGCGTTGACCACTACTACATGATCGCCCACATCGGCGTGCGGCGCGTATTGGGGTTTGTGCTTGCCCTTGAGAATTTGGGCGATCTCGGAAGCGAGCCGCCCCAAAACCTTGTCTGAAGCGTCCACCAAATACCACTTGCGTTCCACGTCCCCAGCTTTGGGGCTATAGGTCTTATCGGGCATGGGTTTCTTTCCACTTATAGTTGTGCTACATCTCTCTCGAATAAGCAGTTAAACCTAAGGCCTTTAGACTGACTTGTCAAGGTTCAGACAGCCTTGCGGGACCGCCATTTGCGTCCTATAAAGACAGCAATTGCCAAAGCCATTACCACCAACAAAAATCGATTGTATTTATTCAAATATTCGAGTATGACACTCCAGTTCTGTCCCACTAACAACCCGAGGTAGAGTAGCATACCGTTCCACAGTGCCATACTGATACTGCCCCATAAGGCCACTTTCTTCCAATTCATCCCCCCCATGCCGGCAACGATGGCAATGACCGAACGGATACCGCTGAGAAAGCGATTAACCAGAATAAGCGCGCCTCCGTACTGCGCTAACCAATGTTCAGCTCTGGCCATGCTCTCGGGCGTAAAAAAACGGCTGCCTCTCCCCTCAAGAAAGATCCTACCGCGGCTGTAGCCCAGATAGTACATCAGCAGAAAACCGACCATGCCACCGACGCAGGTCGACAGATAGACCGCCCACAGATTTAACACCCCTCGGCCTACTAAATAAGCACTGAAAACCACCACCGTATCGCCGGGCACAGGAGGAATAACATTTTCCAATACGGCGCTTAACGTCAAGGCACTGTAAACCCACAAGGGGTGCCATTGTTCCAATTGCTCGATGAATCCGCCGAACCACGCCTCCATGGCTAAAACTCGACCAATGCCACAGCCTGGGCTGCCATGCCCTCTTGGCGACCGACAAATCCCAAATGCTCAGTTGTCGTGGCCTTGAGCGAAACTACATCTGCAGGCACGCGTAACACTTGAGCTATGCGCTCTTCCATTGCAACGATATGGGGGGCCAGTTTGGGTTGCTGCGCCATGACTACGGCGTCGATATTGATGATGCGCACCTTTTTTTCCTCCAATAAGTCGCACACTTTCTCCAAAAGCACCATACTAGAAATCCCCTTATACTGCGGATCGCTGTCGGGAAAGAGCCGACCAATGTCACCGCCGCCACTTGCTCCCAAGAGAGCGTCAATAATGGCGTGCGTCAAGACATCGGCGTCTGAATGGCCGGCTAGGCCAAATTCAAAAGGAATGTGGATTCCCCCTAAAACCAGGTCTCGATCCCGCGTTAGGGCATGCACGTCATAACCTTGTCCCACCCGCATTTGTTGGGATGGCATGGCATCCTCCTGCTGCATAAACCACTCGGCCCAGGCCAGATCTTGCGGAGTGGTTATTTTAATATTGGTGTGTTCGCCTTGCACAACGCGTACGGAATGCCCTATGCTCTCTACCAGCATGGCCTCGTCTGTTATCGTCAAATCAGCCGGCCGGCTGGCATAGGCTTCTACTAGCACAGAGCGCTCAAAACCCTGGGGCGTTTGCGCATTCCACAAAGCGGCCCGCTCCGGCGTCTCGACGATGTGATCATTTGCGATTTTCTTGACCGTCTCTACGACCGGCATAGCGGCAATAGCAGCCCCGCTCTCTTGTACCGCCTCGACGAGCCGGAGCAGCATTGCCTCACTGGCAAAAGGACGCACGGCGTCGTGCACCAAAATGATATCGTCGGTCTCCGCAGTGGCCTGGAGTCCGGCAAGAACAGAGTCGGCCCGCTCTACTCCTCCCGGCACGAGTTGGCATACTTTCTCCATGCCAGAATCTTGCAGAATGTGCCGACGGCAGTAGTCCATATCCTCGGGCCGCAAAACTAAAACAATCTCGTCCACTAACGGACTATCGGCAAAACAGCGCAGAGTGTGCCACAGCACAGGTCTACCTGCTAATTCGAGATATTGCTTGGGCACCTCGGTCCCCATACGCCGCCCCTGACCGGCGGCGGGTATAATCGTTACTACGCGCGCGCTTTTCATCGCTTTATCTCATTAATCTCACAGAATGAGCATGGCATCGCCGTAACTGTAAAACCGGTACCCCTGGTCGACGGCCTGGCGATAAGCTGTCATGGTGAACTCATAGCCGGCAAAAGCGGCAACTAAGAACAACAAACTCGAACGCGGCAGGTGAAAATTGGTTACTAACGCGTCTACGACCTTAAACTGGTATGGAGGATAGATAAATGTATCCGACCAACCACTGCCCGCTTGTACCTCTCCCTGCTCCCCGACAGCCGTTTCCAAAGTCCGCACCACGGTCGTACCCACAGCAACTAATCGTCCCCCTCTTTGGCGACATTGGCAAATTTTCCCTGCGCTCGTCTCCGCCACCTCGTAATATTCGGCCTCCAGACGATGCTGGCGCGGATCTTCGCTGCGCACGGGAGAAAATGTACCTGGACCAACGTGTAAGAGCACCGGTACCACCGCCGTCCCCTGGGCGCCAATATCTTTTAACAATTCCCGGGTAAAATGCAGACCCGCCGTGGGTGCGGCTACGGCCCCGCTTTGACGGGCAAAGACTGTCTGGTAACGCGTGCTGTCATCTGGTTCGGGTTGGCGTTGGATGTAGGGAGGCAACGGCACTTCTCCTACTTCTTCCAGCAAACGCTCCACATCTGAACCGTCTAAACGCACCACAAACCGCCCCTCGGCAGTGCGTTCGACGATTTCGGCGCGCAGTTGGCCGTCTTGGCCGATCTCCACTACAGTCCCCGGTTTTAGACGCCGTCCCGGTCGCCCCATAGCCAACCAACACGCCCCTTCTTGCCGACGGATCAACAGCAGTTCAACCTGCCCTCCGCTGTCGGTTCGTCGCCCCTTCAAGCGCGCCGGCATGACCTTGGTTTGGTTGACTACCAGGGCATCTGTCGGCCCCAAGAAAGTACGTATATCTCTAAAATGATGATGTTGGATCGAAGAGTCGGCGCGGTTGAGGACGAGGAGACGGGCCTGGTCGCGCTCTTTGGCGGGATGCTGGGCGATTAACTCAGGCGGTAGGTCGAAGTCGAAATCGGCAAGCTTCATAGGATGAAGCTAACATATTTCCCCCATTCCAATTCGTCAAGACCGTCGTAAAACAACGCAAGCCACCTAGCTTAGGTGGCTTGCGCGATTATCAGGTGGTTTTGTCTCCCTTAGAGGAGCGTTAACGCCTGTACCGTATTCGCATTGGCCTGCGACAACATGGCATGACCGGCCTGGAGCAGGATTTGGGCGCGACTGAACTCCGTGACCTCAGCCGCCACATCCGCGTCGCGGATGATAGCTTCGGAGGCCTGGATGTTTTCGATCTCGTTCTCACTATAAGCAATGGCAAAAAGTAGTCGATTCTGTACAGCACCCAATTTGCCGCGCTCGTCGGCCACGGTTGAGACCGCCTGGTCTATACCTGTGACACTCTGGCGGGCAGTAGTGAGACTACTTATGGACAATTGGTCCAGGTTGAGCGCATTACCAGAAGACCGCATATCCGAAATACCCACCTCAATACGATTAACAAACGATGCCGAAGGCCCTACTTGGAAGATGCCTCCCGTACCCGCTTGTACCTCAATTGTAGTACTGTTCAAATCACCGTCGACGTAGCTACCTGTCGCACTAGCAGCTCCGGCTCCAGCCAGCGTGACCTGGATACCTAGGCGATCAAAATTTGCCACCGCTGTGGTACCGCTCGCCACAATATTGTTGTCCAGCAATGTACCTGTATTTAGGGTTTGCGTAATCTGGCCGTTGCCCAGCGTCAGCCTGCTATCCCCTGCCGTATCCACAAAAGTGAAAGTGCCGCCTTCGGCAGAGGAGAGAGCTACATTGGTAACGCCAGTATCATTGCTTGTCGTCACCGCCGTGGAAGCCGCACCCACTTGCGAGCCAAAACCAGTGAGCAATGTACTACTATTATAAGTAGTAGCCTGGGCAATGCGATCGATCTCGTTGGTCAGCTGATTGAACTCAGAGGCCAAAGATTCGCGGTTCTTGTCGTTGATTGTGCTGGTGGCGGATTGGATGGACAGTTCTCGCATGCGCACGAGGATATTGTTGACCTCCTGCATGGAACCTTCCGCTACCTGAAGCAGGTTAAACGCCTGTTCCGCATTGCGAACATTCTGGTTCAACCCCGCTACTTCTGCTCTCATTCCCTCCGACACAACCAGCCCTGAAGCATCGTCGGAAGCCCGGTTGACCCGCAGCCCCGATGACAAACGCTCCAATTGGCGGTTAATGCGCTGGGAATTGCGATTAATTGACCGTTGGGTGTTAATCGCTGCGATATTATTGTTTACTCTGAGTGGCATATCTTCAGCGTCCTTGCTTAATTGTTGGTTAACTCCTCTGTCTACTGGTCCCAGTCCCCCCGTGGAGTGATCCCTACTCCACGGAAGGTCAGCAATTGCAGAGAGTCAATTCTCTTTTACCTTATAATTTTTAAAAAAACCTCCTATATCTTCCTGTAAATATTAAATTTACATTTAATGAATCGCCCTTGATCCCCAAGCAAACGATGCATTATGGGTTTCCCTCTGTTCAGTCTATCGGCCGAAGTTGCCCTCAACTTTAAAGGTTTTCGATGAAAAATTAACCTCAAACACAAAAAAACAATAAAAAAATGAAGATATGCTTCTTCACGTCGATAGATACAACATAATATCAAGTTGTATCAATAAGTATTAGACATAACTGTCGGGAAGACAGATGCGCAGCCTGCTCCGCTACGCCGGAGCGAGAACAAGGAGGTTCTTGGCTCATGCCAATCCATATCAATAGTAATGTTGCCTACTCACGAGCAACCGTAGACTTTAACCGAGTTGAGCGCGACAGTTCAACCCGCCGGGCCCGCTTGGCCTCAGGCCTCGGCATCAATAAAGCAAGCGACGGCGGCGGTCAACTCGCCGTCTCCGAGGGTATGCGCGCCGAAATCGGCGGCCTTACCGTAGGTTCCCGCAACGCCGAAAACGCCATGGATCTGCTGCGCACAGCAGAAGGCGCCACGAGCGAGATCAGCTCCATCCTCATCCGCATGCGGGAGCTGTCGGTACAATCAGCCACCGACACCCTCAACGACGATAACCGCCAGGCAGTCGATGCCGAGTTTAACCAGCTCAAAGAATACGTTGACCGCATCGCCAAGCTGACCAATTACAACGACAAACCCCTGCTCAGCGGTTTTGACAGCGAAGTGGACGCAAGCACTTCGACAGCCCTGACTGACAGCATCGACACCGGTGTCCAACGCATTCGCCTGACGGGTGCGGGGGTGGGCAGCTATACTTTTATAGATGATGGCAATGACAATTCGCTGACGCTGGGCGATGGAACGACCACTCAGACCATCGTCTTCGACTCCGTATTCGATAATGGCCAGGTCGCCACCGGCACAACGACTGTGCTCAATTTCGACCGCCTAGGGATCGCAGTTGACCTGGCCGGTGCCGACGTCGTGGGTAGCCCTGGCAGCTATGTAGACGGCGATTTAGGCGGCAAAACCATCGAGATCATCGAAGGCACAGGAGGTAGTTTCCAGCTGGGCAGCGATGCCCGCTCCGCCGACCGCATCGATTACAAGCTGCCCGAAATGACAGTGGGTAGCCCAATCATAAACCTAACCCAGATCAGCGTCGGCACACGGGATTCCGCCCGCCTGGCCCTCGGCAAAGTAGATGAGGCTATCGAACGCACGGCAAAAGCGCGCGGCGAAATCGGTGCTGTTATCAACCGCCTCGAGCGCACCATCTCTTTTACGGCCAGCTCCATAGAACGCGTCACCGCCTCTGAGTCCACTGTGCGCGATGCGGATTATGCCTGGGAGACATCCCTGCTAGCGCGCAACGAAATCGTGGCGCAATCGAGCTCCAATATCATGATCAAGTCGCAATTTGCTATCGATATGGTAATGGGTTTATTGACCCAATAGTCGATAGATTTCTATGGTTCCCCCTCGCACCTGAGAACCGGAGGTAAAACGGACAAGTCGTTCCGTCTCCGGATTTTCAGGTGCGATTATATTTTTAAAATAGGTATTGTTTTTTAAATAGTGGTAGTGGGCCGCCGTGCCCGACGGCGGCGCTGCCATATCTAGATAGCGGCCGTAGGCCGCCCCGGGCAGTACAATGTATTGCACGCCGGCCTGACGCAATTGGCGCAAACTGCGCCAGCCACGGCGAAAGACGCGAACGGTCTCGGGATCGTTCAAATCAACTGTATTCTTATAGGCTTCGGGGACAACAGGTTTTTTTAGCCAGATTTCCAAATTTACCAGATGGTAGGCCATGCGTTGGTCCCAGACCCGATCCAGGTGTAGCAGTAAGTCAGGGCGGGACTGGTAATATCGTCTTATATTGCGCCGCGCCGGCTCAAGCGCTAAACGCGGACAATAGGGCAGCCAAGTCATGGCGATTTTGCTGCCGCTAGGGATATTCTCCTCGATCCAATTAGCCGCTTGGGAACGCGTATCCGGCTTGGCCAATTCGCTATCCGCCTGTATTGCGGCATACACATTGGGCATTATACAGCAAATGGCCAACCCCCATCCCCTGCCCGTCCATTGCGCCAATATGGGCCGGCGCTCGATAAGTTCGTACACCAAACGCGCTGCTCCCAGGGCCAGGACGGGATAGAAATGCACCAGATAATGCAGACTTTCGCGCGTCCACGAACCAATATAGAGGAAACTGGGCACCCAGGCGGCCAGCAGCAACCAATCCCACGCCCGCCGTTGATGCAACGAATACGCCATTCCAGCCAACATCAGGACACCCAAAACGTATTCTATTCGCACCAGTTGGGTGATAACCCACCACCAGGGCTGTTTTTCCTCTAGAGCAAAATCCAGAGCCGAAACCTGATACGAAATCAGTGACCAATATTTTTCATAAGCTAAAAATAGGTAGGGCGAACCAATGAAGAGCGTTGCAAAGGCAGTGATCACACACACCCAGAAGCGCCGCGATAATATGTATTGACTTACCGTATATTGCCCTTCCAGACGGCGCAAGAGATGGGCCGCAACGATGGCTAATGCCGTAAAAGCCCCATTGTATTTGGTCGCCACAACTAGTCCTGCCATCGCCCCGGCCAGCAGGTAATCGCTCCAACCGCCGCGTTGATAAATCCGCCAAGAAAAATAGAAACACAGCGTAGCCAAAAAAGCCATGGTACTATCGGGAAGGGCGCGATGTGCCTGCTGTATGGGCACCAGAGCGAAGGCGGCAAAGAGAGCGGCGAGCAGGCCCACTTTCTGGTTATTTACTGCCTTTCCTAAAAGGAAGATGACGAGCAACGTCAATGTGCTTACAACCACACTCACTGACCTGCCCACCAACGCAACCCACGCCGGGTCGATATATGACAGCAGCACCAACCCTTCCATGGCATTGTCACCCGGAGGACCGGCACCCAACCAATACGAACACCACAGAGATGCGGCGACTAAGTAAGAATAAAGAGCCGGGTAGGTAAACTCGGTGGGCAAGAGGGTGGCGGCGCGAAAGAAATTCCAGATACTGGCTGCCACTCCGACCTCGTCGACGTGGCCGTAAAATTCGGGGTAGCCCTGGTACATGCCCCACAGGCGCAGCGCCAATGCGACAAGCAGAAGTCCCCCCAGCCAGAATTCGGCTGCAATCTTATTCAACGACCAACCTCTTGTCTGCGAGCGTAGCGCGCAATCGTCCACAGAATCTTATAGCCGGCGCGCAGGCTACCGCTGAGCGTGCCACTGATTTTGGATATACCTAGACGGGGACGATAGCGCACAGGGATCTCGCAGCAACGCAAACCCAATTGCGCTGCCTTGATCTGCATCTCTACGGTCCAGCCAAAATTGCAATCTACCATGTGCAGACGCTCCAAAGCCTGGCGCCGAATAGCGCGAAAGGGCCCCAGATCCGTATATCTCACACCGAAGAGCAAACGAATTAGCCAGGTGGCCAGCGCATTGCCGAAGCGCTGCTGCGGCATCAGCGCCCCTTTCTCGCTCTGTCCTAGGGTGCGCGAACCGATTACCAGATCGGCCTCATCGCGCCGGATAGGCTCTACTAAGGCGGGCATTTCTTCCGGATAATCGCTGTAATCGCCATCGAGGAAAACTACGATATCGGCATCATCCAGTGCGGCTATACCCGTCAGACAGGCTTGTCCATAGCCGCGTCGCGGTTCGTGTACTACCTTGGCTCCCATGCTGCGAGCCACTTCTGCGGTAGCATCGGTAGACCCATTGTCTACTACCACAACCTGGCACACCAAATCTGACGGAATATCCGCCAATACCTTACCGATAGCGCTTTCTTCGTTGTAAGCGGGGATGACGACGACGATGGCGAGTGATGCCATGTAAGAGAAACGCCCGGCCGCAGGGCCGGGCGCTATTTGTTATTGGAGGTGCGTTTCCAGCCAGCTAAAGATCTGGTCGCTCACCCCCGGCACGAGCAGGAGTTGCGATGCGTGTGCAGCAATGCCATCTAATTCAGTCAGCGCCTTGGGGTTGGCCGTAATGGCGGCGAGGTTATTGGAAAAAATGGGGAAATTTAATTCCTCACCGGACGGGGTGATGGTGATATCGTCACTGCCGACCAAAAAGAGCATGCTGTGCGGTGAGAACGGAACTTGCCCGGCGCCGATGACGATCGGCTCCAGGGTATTGTCCCACAACCCAGGCGACAACGCCACGGCGGCCTTGATCTGCTGCGGAAAGACCCCCATGCTAACATAAGCCACATTGCCCCCGAGACCACTGCCCACCACAGCAACGCGGTCTATATCGGCGGTCGGTTGGGTGCGCAGCCAGGTCAGGGCGGCCTGCACGTCGCGATGCATATTTTCCAAATCTTCTAATTGAAGCAAAGTGCGACCTTCCGGCAACGGCGTATTGCCTTGCGTCGGAATACCGTGGCCACGCAGATTAATAGCCAGCGGCAGATAACCGCGCTCCAGCAAATCGACATAGAAGTCGGTCTGGAACCACTCGTTATTGTCGAGAAAAAAATCGTGGACTAAGATGACGACCGGCCTAGGCTGCACACTGCCTTCAATCTGGCCAAATAAAGCACCGACCGGGACCTCATCTATGGAAGGGAAAGATACCGACTTTATCGGAAATACTCTGCCCGGTCCCTTCTCTAGATCAGGGCCGGTGATTCTGGACTCATTGCCATCGTCGCCGCAGCCCCATATGCTAAAGGACAGAATCAGGGCCAACACCCCTTGGCGCAACATTTTTTGCATCATAGCGCTCCTAGCATGGCCTCCGGATTAAATGATCCGGAAGTTTATAAATAGCGTCTTATTATTGTAATAAACATGTGTGCTGGAGTGCTGTCAAATCTAAAACCGGCCGAACTTATTGACGCACTTGACTTTTTAACCTATCCTTGCCTCCGGGTTCACCACTCCATGATCCGCGTTCAAGACCTCTGCTTCTCCTACGGCGACTATGCGCCTGCGCTACAAGATATCCAATTGGATATCCATCCAGGCGAGCGCTTGGCCATCATCGGTCCCAATGGGTCGGGCAAAAGCACCCTGGCCCGCTGCCTCAACGGCCTATTCCAGCCGCAGTCAGGCCGCGTTCTAATCGACGACTTGCCCACCGACGATCCCCAGGCTCTTTTCTCTATTCGCCAACGCGTTGGCATGGTCTTCCAGAATCCCGACGACCAATTGGTGTCTACCAGCGTCGAGGCCGAAATCGCCTTTGGCCTGGAGAATATCGCCTTGCCCACCGACGAAATGCACCGACGCGTTGACGAAATGCTCCGCGTTTTTCACCTGGAATCTTACCGCCACCACCCTCCCCACTACCTCTCCGGTGGCGAAAAACAGCGCGTCGCTATCGCCGCAGCGGTGGCCCTACGCCCGAACTATCTGGTGTTAGACGAACCCACTTCCCTGCTCGATCCGCAAAGCCGTCTCCAAGTAGACCAATTTCTGCAAGAATTGCAGACGCAATTCGCCATCGCCACTATCTATATAACCCAGGATCTGACCGCAGCTGCCCGGGCCAGACGCATCGTCGTCTTGCACCAGGGAAGCGTGGTCGGCGATGGCACTCCCGATGAAATTTTCTCCGATGGTGCGCAACTGCAAGCCATCGGCCTCGACCTTCCCTTTACCAATGCCTTGGCGAGACATTTGCAGCAACAACGCCAGTGGAATATCCCCCTCCATTGCAGCGTGGAGCAATTGGCCGACGCCCTGGCACCGCTGCTGCCCCATCCCGCCTCGCCTTGGCCAACGCCACCACCGCAAGAAACAGCGCCCAGCAAATTAAACACAGCGCACTTGCATTATACTTACGACCCAGATCTACCCCACCGGCAGATCGGCCTCGACGATGTCACAGTGGATATTGCGGCCGGTTGTATTACTGCCCTGCTCGGCCCCAGCGGTTCGGGCAAAACCACCTTGGCCCAACACTTCAACGGCTTGCTCAAACCCCAGCGGGGATATGTCCTATTGGACGGCCAGGATATATGGACCCAGGCCCTGCCCCAAATACGCCGGCGCGTGGGGCTGGTTTTCCAATTCCCCGAACTCCAACTTTTTGAAGAGACCGTCGCTGCCGATGTGGCCTTTGGCCCCCGCAATCTCGGACTCGCGCCGGCAGCAATCGACGCTCTCACCCGCCGCGCCCTAGAGGCCGTGGATCTGCCCTGGGAGACCTTTCATCAACGCTCCCCCTTATTGCTCAGCGGCGGCGAGAAACGTCGGGTCGCCCTGGCTGGCGTACTGGCCATGAATCCCGAAGTGCTCATTCTCGACGAACCCACAGCGGGCCTCGACCCTAGGGCCAGCGCCGGGATGAGCGCTATTTTCCACCGCCTACAGGAACAGGGCACCACGATAATACTTATAAGCCACGATATGGACCTGGTCGCCGAACTGGCCACCCACGTCGTCATTTTGCAAGAAGGCCGAGTTTTGCAACAAGGCAGTGCCCGAGTCCACCTCGCCGACCCCAATCTCGAGACCAGCGGCCTCGCACCGCCGGCCACTGTCCAGCTCATGCGCGCCCTCCAAGAGCGCGGTTGCCAGGTGCCTATCGACTTGCTCAGACGAGAACAAGTGTTAACCTTTTTTACAAGCGCTTAGTTTCATCTACTGCTTATCTCAGGAGATCACCCAGACTATGCCCCCTGCCCATGCCAGCCTTCTAGTACGCAATGGCCATCTGATCGACCCAGCCAACAAAATAGACGCCGCGCTCGACGTACTCATCACCGACGGCCTGGTCGATCAAATCGGTGAGAATTTAGACTCACCGGAGGGCACCCCGATTCTCGACGCCAGCGGTCTAGTCGTCGCCCCCGGTTTTATCGATGTACATGTACATCTGCGCGAGCCCGGCTTTGCACACAAAGAGACCATTGCCACCGGCACCGCCGCTGCTGCTGCTGGCGGCATCTGCGCCGTGGCTGCCATGCCCAATACAGATCCTCCCCCCGACAGTGTCGCCCATCTCGAGGAGATGCAACACTGCGCTCAACGCGCCGCCGTGCGCTTCTACCCTATCGCTTGCATCACCACGGGCCGAGCCGGAGGTGAATTGGCGCCGTTGGAAGAGCTGGCTGCCGCCGGCGCCGTGGCCTTTTCTGATGATGGCGATCCCGTAGAAGACGCCGATTTGATGCGCCAAGCCCTAGAAATCGCCCGCCAGCTCGACCGTCCCATCTTTCCGCACGAAGAAGTCAAACGCCTTACCGCTGGTGGCTGTATGCACGAGGGAGAAGTATCCGCCCGCCTAGGCGTCAAAGGCATGCCTGCCGCCGGCGAAGAAGAGATGATCGCCCGCGATATCGAGCTGGTACGCCAGACCGGTGGCCCGCTCCACATCGCCCACATCAGCACTGCTGCTGCTGTCGACCTAGTGCGCCGAGCCAAGAAAGATAATCTGCCCGTCAGCTGCGAAGTCCTACCCCACCACTTTGTGCTCACTGACGAGGCAGTGGAGCGCCAGGGCAGTGCCGCCAAGATGAGCCCTCCTCTGCGCAGTGCCACCGATGTAGAAGCCATGCGCGTCGCCCTGGCCGACGGCACCATCGAAGTAATCTCTACCGACCACGCACCCCATAGCGCTGTAGAAAAACAACTGCCCCTGGAACAGGCTCCCTTCGGCATTGTTGGTTTGGAGACGGCCATCGGCTTAACCCTGACCTACCTGGTCGAGCCCGGCGTTATAGATCTGCGCGCTGCCATCGAGAAGTGGACCTGGTTGCCGGCGCGCATCCTCCGCCTACCCGGGGGGCGGCTTAGCCCGGGCGACCTGGGCGACCTCACCCTGATCGACCCCGAACGCGAGTGGACCGTGGCGACGGCCCGTTTGCGTTCCAAGTCGAAAAACACCCCCTTCGATGGCTATCGCCTCAAAGGCAAGGCTGTGGTCACCGTCGTCGGCGGCCAGGTGGTGTATAGCGAGACCGCCTGAGCTATCTTTCGGCCTGAAATGCGTTTTCGATGTGGGTTATTTCCGGCTCTGCAGTAAATGTAATGGCGACCACGTCAAAACGGTACTCCACCTTCTCTTGTGGATGTCGTTCCACATAGTGCCTAGCAGCGCGGATGAGATGGCCGCGCTTTTTTGCATTGACGCGCGCTTCTGGATGTCCCCAGTCTTCTGTCTGGCTGCTTTTCACTTCGACAAAAGCCAATTTCCCATCCAGCTGCGCGATCAGATCGATCTCCCCCCCGGCGCCGCGATACCCCCTTGCTATAATTTTGTAGCCTTTTCCTTCGAGAAATTCGGCGGCCAGCGCCTCTCCCCTAGTCCCAATAGCTTGGAACTGACGTTGGCGCGCTTTGTACATGCGGCGCAACGCGGTCAACTCTTCGGCGTTTAATGCGGCGCTGCCCTCTTTGATAAAATGCCCCATGCGTTCTAGTTCGACCGCCGTATGGCTGCTGGCCAGTCCTTCTTTAAAGATGCGGAAATCTTCCGAATACCCAGGGCCCAATTCGGCTACCGGACCGAATGAGCGTCGGTGCAGCGGACAAGGGCCGTGCGCGGTGAGGGCTTGCACATGTTCGGCGCTACCGTAGCCTTTGTGGGCGGCAAAACCGTATTGCGGGTATTCTGCATCGTAGGCGCACATCATCCGGTCGCGGCGCACCTTGGCCACCACAGAGGCGGCAGCGATCGACAATGAACGCGCATCGCCGTCCACCACCGGCATCTCGGCATAGGGACTTGCTGGGCAGTGGTTACCGTCCACCAGCACCTGCTGCGGCTCGATCGCTAGATCTGCCAGGGCCAGGCGCATGGCTTTGAGCGATGCCTGCAATATATTGATGCGGTCAATCTCCGCCGCTTCAACAAGCCCCACTCCCACGGCAAGGGCCCTGGCGACAATCTCGTCGTGCAGTACTTCGCGCCGCGCCGCTTTCAGTTTCTTGGAATCGTCCAATCCGGGCAAGTCGATGTCTTGGGGAAGAATGACTGCAGCGGCCACCACGGGCCCTGCCAGGCAGCCGCGCCCGACCTCATCAACCCCGGCAACCCGCTCCAAGCCGCGCCCCCACAACCGGCGTTCCAGCTCTAAGAGGCGCTGCTGGCGCGCCTCTTCGGCCTGCTGGCGCTGCAGACGCCGGCTCAATTGCACTGCCAACTGCCGTACGCCCGTGCGACGATCTTGTTCGAGCAGAGCCATCAATGTCCGGTCATCAGCTGCCATCCGAGCCGCCAGATCTTTGACCTGTGCGACCGTCATTTGCGCTAATTTGTCCGCTGTCAATTCACTGACAGAGACCTCTGTTTGAAAGGAGCTTGGCATGATTTCGGCAGTAGTGTATATTGAACTAAGATATTTTTTGGGAGAAAATTATTATCCTTTTCGCCCATTAGACATCGTATTATTATAAGGACGAGTCGCTTAGCTGACTCAGCTCGACCTATCCAACCAGGAGCTGCGTTATGAAATACTTTTTCACGTTATTATTGACCCTTCTCTTTATTGCACACCCCTATGCCCTCTTTGCTCAAGACCAGCCCGAATTCATCGGCCCGGACACTCGCCTCTATCTCCTGGACGGCCGCGTGATCATGGGCAATCTGATGAGTCGGGACGACGACTTGATAATAATGAAAGTCGAAGGCCAAATCTACACTTTTGAAACGGAAGAGATCAGCCACATAACCGACCCCAACACACTGGGTGGCAACGCCGAGACCATTATCGTCACCGAGTTTCCCTATATCAGTTTCCTGGGCGGAGCAGTGGCGTTTGGCGTAATATCATGGTTGCAATTCGATCGCGCTGGGGACCGCGACAAAAGTGCCGATCTCAACAAGGAAAACGACCTTCCAGCCCGCGCCAGTAAATTGCAGGACCAGGCCGACCGCGCCCGCCTCTACGGTTGGGGGTCGGTCCTATTGGCGGCCGGCTCTCTGGGCATATCCCTCATTCCTCGCAAAGCCAAACGTCGCATTTTTCCCACGCTCTCTGTCGACGAGCAAGGCAACTCAACTCTGATGGTATCCTACGCGCATCGTTTCTGAGCAAGCTCTACTGCTTGCGCTGACGCCGCAATAGGCGCAACTCGTCGTTCATTGCCTCAATCTTCATATTTTGCAAACGCACGATATCGGCGTAGATCCCGGCGCGTTCGTCTTGCATCTCCAAAGCTTTGCGCAAGGTTTCCAGATGGGTGAGCACATGGTCCATATGCTCTTCTTCCATGCCCTGTTCCCCAGCCCCTGCACCGAATTCAGCCGCGCTCGAACTTAATTCCTGCCATTTAGCTTCGATCTGCTGGTCTAATTCGCCCTCTTCGCCAGGGTTAACCCTGCCGGCCCGCTGACTGGCCTCACCCTCCTGCATGGCCTGACTGAATTTGCCACGATCCCCCTTGGGCGCCACCCGTTTCTTGGTGCCAGTCTTATCCTTATCGCGGCGCAAAAGTAGGATCATCGCAACCAGAGCCAATATCGCCCCACCGCCTGCCACCACATAGATCCACGGCATAATTTCAGAGAAGACGATGGAATTTTCGCTATCTAACATCGAAGAGGAAGAGGCATCGCCCTGCTCTATTGCCGGCGCCGCAGGTGCGGGTGTCCACTCTCCCCCTTGGTAGAGAGTCATGTACTTACGCGTACTATCCTGCGCACCTTTGGCGTGGTAAATATCGCCTAATTCCAGATACAGATCGCGCTGGCCGCCGCTAATTTCAACCGCTCGGTAGAGATCGGCTAATGCCCCGTCGTAGTCCCGCAATTGCCGCCGCATGCGGGCGGCATGAGACAGGGCCTTTACATGGTTGGGATCCTCGCCCAAGACCTGTTCAAAGCGCTCCAGTGCGGCGCGATGGCGGCCTTGATCTTCGTATGTCAATCCGGCGGCATATAAACTTTCCTGTACGCGAACCGGCTCTTCCTCTGCGACCGGTTCGGCCTCTGCAGCCGGAGGTGGACTCTCTTCCTCTGCGGGCGGCGACTCAACCGCAACTTCTTCCTCCTGTTCGACGACAGGTGAGATGACGGCGCGGGCAGCGATTGAGATTTCTTTGGGACGCACGTAATTCTTAGATATCCACCCCTTGCGTTGATCCGGCAGTTCCACTTCGTACCAACTGCCTTGTTGGCGCAGTTTGCTCAATTCCTCACCGCGCGATACAGTCGTTACAGATGGGGCGGCGGTAGACCCGGCCGCCCGCACCCTGACACCCCGCCCTGCCACGATCAACTGCTCCTGGACTAGAGCAGAATGGACCCAGCCGGCGCGTCCATCCGGTAGGCGCACCTCAACCCATTCATCCTTGCGATCCAACTCCTCCATTTCCACCCCCCTTTGCAGCACCGTTATGCGTTGCGACTGGACGGTGGCATCGGCGCGAATATTGACCTTGTCGCGATTGACGGTCAAAGCGGGACCGGCCAGGGCAGGCTGCAAGCAGAGCAGTAGACTGCCAACCAGGAAGGCAATGCATTTACGCACGGGATTCTTTCTCCAGATAGCGGACCAAACCTTGCAGGCCCAGGATATAACTGTCGCTACCGAAACCAGCCAACTGCCCCAGGCAGACGGGTGCGATTACGGAGCGGTGCCTAAACTCCTCGCGTGCGTGCACATTGGATAGGTGCACTTCGACAGCGGGTAGGGCAACGCCGGCCACGGCATCGCGCAGCGCAATACTGTAGTGGGTCAAAGCGCCGGGGTTGAGTACTAGGCCATTAGCCCACTGGCGCGCCTGGTGAATGGCATCGATCAGAGCACCTTCGTGGTTAGATTGTTGACAGCGCACTTCCGCGCCCAATTCAGTGGCAGCGGTTTGGATACGCCCATTGATGTCTTCCAAGGTCTCGCTCCCATACATGCCCGGTTCGCGCGTACCCAGGAGATTGAGATTTGGACCGTGCAGTACTAAAATCGCGTATCCCAAAATCGTCCTCCCTTATTGCCCGATGAAGGCCCTTTCGGCTTCGTACAATACCAGCGCGGCCAGCGCGATACTGGCCGTATCGGCGCGCAAGGTGCGCTCGCCCCAGCAGAAGGAATGCACTGCGGCCTCCCGAGCCAGAGTGCGCTCCGCCGGCGAGAAGCCCCCTTCTGGCCCGATCAACAATCCCACCCGCCCGGGCGTTTTCGCCTGCATAAAAGCATGTAAATCTATATCCGCATCTTCCGGGGCAGCCATCAAGAGGACGTCGGTCTCTATCTGCAATGCGGCGATACTGGCGTCCAGAGACATGGGCGCATCGAGCGTTGGCAAACGGCAACGACCACACTGTTTGGCTGCCGCCTCGATCAAACGTTGCCAGCGCACCTCCTTATTGCCCTTGCCCTGGCGCACGACACCGCGCTCGGTGAGCAGCGGCGCAATACGGCGCACCCCCACCTCGGTCGCTTTCTCGATCACAAAATCAAAACGCTGCCCCTTTATCAGGGCCGGGGCCAGACTAAGTTGAACTGGGCTTTCGCCCCATTCGCGGCGCCGGGCCAGTATCTGCCCGCGCACCTGGCCGCGCTCCATGGCAACGATACGCATTTGATAGCCGCAACCGTTGCCGTCAATGGCGTCGATTTCGTCCCCTACCTTATAGCGCCGCACGTAAACGTGGTGGGCCTCGTCACCGCCCAAGACGGCGAACTCGCCGTCTACATTTTCTGGCTGCAACAAAAATGCGGACATCTACACCGACCTCGCAGCCACTACAGCGATCCATTCTCCCCGAGACAACACTTCGACCGTAGTTAAACCCGCTTCTTCTGTCCACTGGCAAAAGGCATCTTCTTCGCGTCCCAACAGACCGGAAAACACGACTCGTCCGGATACTTCTAATAAATCTCTAATCTGCGCCAAGAGGGGGCGCAGCACATGGCTTTGTATATTGGCCAATACTAGATCGAATCTTTGTCCTGCCGCCTCTTCGGCCCCTCCTTGCCGCACCTCGACTTGTGTCTGCTCCAGGCCGTTGCGTTCTATATTTTCGCGCGCGTTCTCAACCGCCTGCGGATCGATATCGAGCCCGAGAACACGACGGGCTCCTAACTTAGCGGCGGCAATGGCCAAAATGGCGCTGCCCGTACCCAAATCCAGACAATGCCGGTCGCTGCAGCCTTCTTTTTCAAGTGCTGCAAGACAGAGTTGGGTCGATTCGTGCCCCCCCGTGCCAAATGCCATCTTGGGATCGATGACCAGGGCAATCTGTGCCGCCGTCGTTTGCACCGGAATCCACGAGGGATGAACGACGATGTGAGGCGTCGCCCACACAGGTTTAAAAAAGCGCCGCCACTCCACTTCCCAGTCCTGTTCTTCTACGGACTGGATTTCCAAATCTACTTCAACTAGGCCGAGGGTGCGGAACTGTTCGGCCAATTCGCTACAGATATAGCCGAGGTCACACTCGGCGGCAAAATACACTGTCAAGCGGGCAATTTCGCTCTCTTCCTCGGCTTGCAGACCGCAACTGCCCAATTCAAAACAGTGCGCCGCCACTTCCTCGGACTGCGCTTGCGGGACGGCCAATTGCAGGCAGTGCCAATTCTGTCTTTCTCCTTGCATTTCCTCAAAGATAATAAGGCCCCCCTGGGCCAGGCAAGAAAAAGCGCCGCTCCTCGACTCGGCGGCGCTGGAGATCAGGTCTCAAGTCGCATAGATGATTTTGGCGAACTTAATGATCTCGCCAAATAGTTGACATCCTTCTCATAATAAAAAACGCCGGTCCCAGAGACCAGCGCCTGCATCCAGTAAAACCCAAACTCGTTTTATCAATTCTCTTTATTGCTACTTACTATTTCGTTTTGTAATAACTGTATGGCGTCAATAATATCCTCGGGCCGCGGCGGACAGCCGGGCACGTATACATCAACTGGAATAAAGCGGTCCACGCCCTGTACCACACTGTAGGTATCGAAAATGCCGCCTGAGCAGGCACAAGCGCCCAGAGCAACCACCCACTTGGGTGCGGGAATGCGCTCGTAGACCCTTTTGATTACCGGTGCCATTTTGAGCGCGATGCGGCCGGAAACCAATAAAATATCTGCCTGTTGTGGCACGGTATGCAATGCTTCCACCCCCAAGCGCGCCAGATCGAAACGCGCCCCCTGAGCCGCCATAATCTCGGCAGCACAACACGCCGTACCCAGCGACATTGGCGTCAATGACTGCTGGCGGGCCCATGCCGCTAAACGCGTCAGTGAAGTAGGGATAAATTCCGGCGAACCGGACATAGTGTTCGATACCATGGAACAACTCACTCCTCAGCCAAGACACGAATCTGTGCCGCAATAGCGGCCGCGATCGCTACGTAAATCTGGCTCGTGGCCGAATCGGGCGCTGCCAGGACTATGGGGTTGCCTTCATCGCCGCTGGCGCGCACCGCTTCTTCGAGGGGGATCTCGCCCAGAAAGGGAATGTCGAGACGTTCGGCGAGTTGGTGCCCGCCGCTATGTCCGAAAACCTCGTGGCGTTTGCCGCATTCAGGGCAGTTGAAATAACTCATATTCTCGATCAAGCCCAGAATATCGACTTCGACGCGCTCGAACATAGCAATGCCGCGCTCGACGTCCTCCAGGGCCACATCCTGCGGTGTAGTGACAACAACGATGCCCGAAAGGGCTATGGTCTGACTCAGAGTTAGCGGAATATCGCCAGTGCCCGGTGGCAGGTCGATAAGCAAATAGTCCAATTCACCCCATTCGACCTGCTCGAGAAATTGCTGTAGGGCCCGTCCCAACAAGGGACCGCGCCAGATAACCGGCGCGTCTTCCCCGGCGATGAAACCAATGGACATCAAGGCGATTCCATCCTTGACAATAGGACGCACCTTATTGCCGTCAATCAGTTCTGGCTCCTGCCGCACCCCCATGATTAATGGCAGACTGGGACCGTAAATATCGGCATCCAATAACCCCACGCGCGCCCCTTGCGCTGCCAGGCTCAGCGCCAAATTGACGCAGGTCGTCGACTTGCCGACACCACCTTTGGCACTGGCTACGGCAATGACATTGCGCACTTGCGGTAGGATTTGACCGCCCTCGGGCAGCGTTCTGGGAATAGTCACAGCGATATCCTTTTTATTTATGTGCCAAAGGTCGCACGGATTTTGTCAAAAAACCCCTTGTCTCTGGAAGCCAGACGTTCTTTTTCTACTTGGGCTAGCGCCTCGAATAGTTCGCGTTCCTCGCGGGTCAGGTCGGTCGGCGTCCACAGCACAACCTGCACTAATTGGTCCCCCACACCGCGGCCGTTGACGTCGGGAATACCTTTGCCGCGCATGCGAAAAACCTTACCGGTCTGCGTCCCGGGTGGAATTTTCATTATGCTCTTGCCGGCCAGCGTCGGGACCTCGAGCTCGCCCCCCAACGTCGCCTGGGCAAAACCGACGGGCAGAATATAGACCACGTCGTTGCCCTGACGCACGAAATCTTCGTGTTCCTTTTCTTGAATCACCACCATGCAATCGCCAGACGGCCCGCCACGCGCCCCCACTTCCCCCTGGTCGCGCAAGGTGAGGTATTGATCGGTGCTGACACCGGCGGGAATAGTGACCGACAGCGTCGTCGAGCCGCGGTTTCTCCCCTGGCCACGACACTCGGAACAGGGCGAGCGAATCACTGTGCCAACGCCCTCGCAGGCAGGACAAGCCGTCACTGTGACCG
>Ga0114996_10002144_pt1 | contig 25719 bp, 21 predicted proteins | sample ArcticOcean_MG_C_4_FD_87039 | JGI IMG/M metagenome (GOLD analysis project Ga0114996, IMG submission 87039) | Marine microbial communities from western Arctic Ocean - ArcticOcean_MG_CB4_134 | ecosystem: Environmental > Aquatic > Marine > Oceanic | place: Arctic Ocean: Canada Basin | collected... | reverse complement strand
GATTTGAAAAGTATTGTGATATAGACAATGTTAGTACTTTTATAGGCCGAGAGAGTTTAATAAAGCAAAGGGATGTTGGGATAACAAGAAGATTAATGGGTGTCTCTTTTTCAGGGGACCCATGCTTACCCCTTGAAAAAAGGCTCGGAGTGTTTGATGGTTCCTTTCCTATAGGTTATGTTACTTCGGCGGTTTGGTCTCCATCACTTAAAAATAACATTGGTTTTGTAATGATAAATAAATCACACTGGGATATAGGGACCGATGTGAAAATTGAAGTTGCAGGAGGAAGGGAAGAGGGGTGTATTAAGGACCCACCATTTTTAGTTCCTCCTCTTTAAAATTAGGAGAAGTAAGTTGGCCATTGAATATTTAAAAAAAGCAATAAAAACATCTGCTACTAATGAAGAGCAAACACGTGAAGTTGTAAAAGAGATGTTAACTGCAATTGAAAGAGACGGAGAGTCAGCAGTTAAAAACTACAGTAAAAATTTAGATGGCTGGGAAGGTAATGTTGTTGTTAGCTCTGAAGATATCGAAGTAGCGGCAACTAAGATTCCTTCTCAATTAAAAGATGATTTGAGGTTTGCATATGAACGTGTTCGTTCATTTGCAGAGCGCCAAAAAGATAGTCTTCAAGAGTTTGAAGCAGAGCTTTCCCCAGGCTTATGGGCTGGACAAAAACTAATCCCCATGGAAGCTGCTGGATGCTACGTGCCTGGTGGTCGTTATGCCCATGTTGCATCTGCCATTATGAGTATAACAACAGCCAAGGTTGCTGGTGTTCAAAATGTTGTTACTTGTTCAGCACCAAATAATGAGCGAGGGGGGATTCATCCAGCGATACTTTATACGATGAATTTATGTGGGGCTGACAAAATTCTTGCCCTAGGAGGTGTTCAGGGGATTGCTTCTATGGCGTTTGGATTTTTTAGTTGTCCAAAAGTTAATATTCTTGTTGGTCCTGGGAATAAATTTGTCGCAGAAGCTAAACGAATGTTATTTGGGCGCGTTGGTATTGATTTGTTTGCTGGGCCAACAGAAATATTAATAATAGCTGACAGCTCTGCAGATCCAGAAATTGTATCAGTAGATATAGTTGGTCAAGCAGAACATGGTTTAGATTCTCCTGCCTGGCTTATTACAACGGATAAAATTTTGGCAGAAAAAGTAATTTCCCGTGTGCCTGAATTAATTAAGGAGCTTCCAACTGTTCAAAGAGAGGCGGCAGAATGTGCCTGGCGTGACTATGGAGAAGTAGTTTTGTGTGCAACAAACCAGGAAGTTGTTCAAATTAGTGATGAATGTGCGCCTGAGCATCTAGAGATTCAAACAGCAAATAATGCATGGTTTCAAGAAAAGCTCTCTAATTATGGGTCATTATTTGTAGGAGAGGAAACAACGGTAGCTTTTGGGGACAAATGCTCTGGAACCAACCATATCTTGCCAACAAAAGGGGCAGCTCGTTATACAGGCGGCTTATCCGTTCATAAATTTATTAAAGTGGTAACGACCCAAAGGATGTCAGAAGCGGCCAATCGCGACGTTGCTGCTGTAACTGCTCGCATTTCGCGTCTTGAGGGAATGGAAGCACATGCCTTGACAGGCGATATCCGGCTTGAAAAGTACTTTCCAGGTGAAAAATTTAAGTTAGCGCCATAATTTTTGAGAAAGTGATGAAAGAACAATTTAACATTAAGGGACGTGTCGCAGTTTGTACAGGGGCCTCGTCAGGTATTGGGCGACAAATGGCGGAAACACTTTCTTTTTATGGCGCCAAGGTTTTTTTAGTTGGCAGAAGAGAAAACAAGCTATCTGAGGTGTTAACCAAAATTAATAAGTTAGCGCCTTATAAAGGAGCCATCTTTTCTGGCGACTTATTAAATAGAAATATAATACCAGAAATTAATGAAGCTTGTTGTGCCATTCTTGGGGCGCCTGATATTCTTGTTAATGCTGCTGGTGTAAATTTTCGAGAACAATGGAATGATATTAATATAGAGACATGGGACGAAACAATTCGATTAAATTTATCTATCCCTTTTTTTCTTGCCCAAAAAGTTGTTCCAAAAATGATAGAAAAAAAATGGGGTCGAATTATTAATATTGCATCACTTCAGAGTTATCGTGCTTTTCCAAATGGTCTTGCTTATGGAGCATCAAAGGGTGGCATTGCTCAAGTTACACGCGGGATGGCAGAAGCGTGGTCTTGTTATGGCATAACCGCGAATGCGATTGCGCCAGGGTTTTTCCCAACTGAGTTGACGGCGCCTATTTTTAATGATGATGAAAAAAAATTGCATAATGCCAAAATGACTGCCATAGGTAGAAATGGTGAAATGAGAGATTTAGATGGAATTACAGTATTTCTAGCATCTGAAGCTTCTGATTATATAACTGGCCAAATAATAAATGTTGACGGTGGTTACACTGCTAAATAAATTATAGTTAGGACGTTAGATGAAAGCCTTAGTTTATACTGGTCCGAAGAAGATTGTGTTTAAAAATGTTCCAGAACCAGAGCTGTCTGGTGATGAGGTTATTGTTCAAGTTAATTCTGTGGGAATTTGTGGATCTGATATGCATGCTTATTTAGGTCATGATGAGCGTCGACCAGCACCACTGATTCTTGGGCATGAGGCTTCGGGGGTAATCCTTGGCGGAGCGCAAGCAGGAACAAAAGTTGTTGTTAATCCTCTTGTGACATGCGGAAGCTGTTTTGACTGTTTATCTGGGCAGTCTAATCTTTGTTTTAATCGTGAAATAATTAGCATAGCACCTAGGCAGGGTGCCTTTGCAGAGAAAATATCGGTTCCGAGCAGAAATCTAATTAATGTTCCAGATGGGTTGGAGTTCAACAAAGCAGCATTAGCCGAGCCATTGGCGACTTCTTGGCATGCAGTTGTCCTGTCAGGGAAGTTTTCTGCTAGGCCTATATGTGAGTCTAATGCATTAGTTTTTGGGGCAGGTGCGGTTGGTCTTGGTGCTGCTCTAGTCCTCAAGCATTTTGGCTGTTCACGTGTTATTATTGCAGAGACCAATCCACTTCGACGTGCGACGGCAAGAGCTTCAGGGTTTGAGGAGGTTTTTGATCCAAATGAGATGGATCTATTAACATGTGGATCTATTAATATTATAATTGATGCTGTCGGAAACAAATTCACACGTAGTGAATCTTTTAGATCCATACGTCCTGGTGGTACAATAATACATATAGGGTTAGGGGAAGGCGTTGATGGTCTTGATGCTAGGCGACTTACGTTACAAGAAATTTCTCTCGTTGGATCATACACTTATACTATGGCAGATTTTAACGCGGTAGTTTTAGCTATGGTTCGAGGGAGTTTAGGTAAGCTTGATTGGATTGAAGTTCGTCCACTTAAAGAAGGTGATAAAGCCTTTAGGGAATTGCTATCTGGTCAAGCTGCGGCAGCAAAAATAATTTTAACTAATTAGCAGAAAGAATTATCAAGATCATTTTATTATTTCTCAAAGGATTATAGGCGGGTAATTTTATTTTTCATTTAGACAATAATTTAACCTTTTAAAGTAAGGTTCTGGATGAAATAAAATTTGTTTAAAATAAAGGTTTTAGTTTACAGAGGTGCGGAGTTATGAAGGTGGGAATTGTTGGTTGTGGCGGCAGAATGGGCCGGATGTTAGTCCGAGAGGTGATTAAAAATAAAAACACCTCACTAATAGGAGGAGTAGAACGGTCTGGTGATGTCTTGATTGGAAAAGATATTGGCTTATTGGTGGGCAATGATAAAATGGACGTTAAAATTGGAAATGATTCTGATAATTTATTTAAAACGGCAGACGTCATCATTGATTTTACAACAGCAGCTGCATCACTCTTACATGTGGAGCTTGCTGCTAAACATAATACATCATTGATTTTAGGGACAACCGGGTTTGAAGAAAGCCAAATTCAAAAAATAAAAGACTGTGCAACAAAAGCAATTATTGTTCATTCTGCCAATTTTTCTATTGGTGTAAACTTGTTGCTGGGGTTGACCGAAAAAGCTGCTTCGACCCTAAAATCAGAATATGATATTGAAGTTGTTGAAATGCATCACCGTCATAAAGTCGATGCTCCTTCAGGTACTGCCTTAGCAATTGGAGAAGCAGCAGCAAAAGGAAGAGGTATTGATTTAGGAAAAAATTCGATAAGAGAGCGGAATGGCATTACCGGGCCACGAAAAACAAAGACTATTGGGTTTGCAACGTTGCGAGGGGGGGCTGTTGTTGGGGAACATACTGTTATGTTTGTTGCAGATGGAGAGCGTTTTGAATTAACTCACAAAGCGATAGATCGAAGTATATTTGCTGTAGGTGCAGTTAGAGCAGCTATATGGACTCAGAACATAAAGCCAGGATATTACTCGATGAATAATGTTTTGGGGTTTAATTAAAGATTATAGTTTTTGGCTTAATTCAAAATTTTTGAGAATTATCGTTAAGCATTGTTTTTTTAATGGCTTGTAGTTTTCAAGATGTAGGATCTCTAAATATTTAACAAATGAATCACCAGTTGATTGATTTTGATAGAAAAAAACATGCAGTTTACAATTTGTTCCATTATATCGCCAAATTTCAGCGAGCCCATCTTTTCGAATAAAGATGGGTTTTCCAATAATGGTAATTAAACGCTTTTTATTTAACCCATTTAGAGTTTTAATTTGCAGTCGCGTATATCTTTTCTTAGGGAAGGCTTTGGGTATTTTAAGATTTGAAATTACTTTGGCAGGTTTTGAGAAGCGGAAGTCACGAGTTTTAGTCTGTTTCGCTTTGATTGAGGGGTTAAGTTTTGTTTGAGGTGGATTTTTTTGTTTAATTTTTTTTTCTATTTTTACTTTGTTAACGCTTACGGTAGCTCCAGCTACTATAATTCCTGCGCAGCCAGTCAAAGAAAATAATATCAACAAAGAGAAAAACACTTGAATACATTGAATTAACAGACTTCTTACTCTAAAATAACTTAGGTACAGCATTTTAAGGTTCTTATTTATTATCATTTTATTGATTTCATGTCTCCTGATACTTGGCCGCCTCCTTCGATTACAATTTTTCCATACCTGATCTTTCCTGAAACTCGGCCAGTTGATCGAATAATTAATTGATCATGTGCAGTTAAAGTCCCTTCAAACTCGCCACTAATATCTGCTTTGCTAATCTCTGCAGTGCCTTTGAAACAGCCTGTTGAAGCTATTTCAATGTTAATAGCCTCTGGCAAGGTAATTTCTACGTGACCCTCAATAATTAATGTTTCGCATGACGTTATTTCTCCTTTTAGTCGGATATCTCTTCCAACCACCAATCGGCGATGATCATCGCCTCTCCCTAAAGGTCTCTCAATTCGACTAATGGGAGGGACAGTAAAGTCAGGGATTCGTCTTGAGGTTTCGGGTTGAAATGATGTTGCTATTGGAGGTTTTGCAGGTGAATGTTTTCCCTTCCGTGAAAAAGGTTTAAGGGGAGGAGCAGAAATCTTCTCGGAAGATTCGTTTTTGATATTAGACTTACTTGTGTTGTTTTTATTTTCTTTTTCAAACATATTCTACACCCTTTAAACTCGCCAGATTAAGTTTTTGAAAATTATAGATACCTCCATTTTTCAAACATATGCACCATTATAGACGTTGCTACAATAGGAATAATTAAATTGATTATAGGAATAGTTAGTAACCCAGAAACAATTACTCCAATTATCAATAATTTACCCCGATGAAATTTTGATAGCATTTTAGCCTTTTGGTGAGACAGTCTACGACAAGCAACACTTTCAAAATATTCACGACTTATTAAATAGCCATTGGCAACTAAAAAAACTATTGGAAAGAGTAGGGGGAAAAAAACTAGGAACTGTAATAATATTAAGTTTATCAAAATAAAGATCACTAAAAACCTAAAGCTAGAAAAAAGAGAATTAAGAAACGATATACCTCTAGGTTTTGATAGAGCGGGGTAATATTGTTTTTCAATATTAGTTGCTATTTGTTCTAGAAAAAGAGAAATAATAGCACTTAAGATTCCAGGGAAAAAAAGCCACGTTATAATAAATGTTGCTATTCCTCCTAGGGTGTCTATTAAGCTTTCCAGCCAATCTATTTGGAAAACAATTATATTGGTTAAGAAATATCCTACTATTGTCCAAATAAAGAAAAAGACAGCAATAGAAATAAAAAGACTTAATGCTAGTATTTTTTTTATCTCAGGGTCATTTAATTGAAAGATGCTTTTACTAAATGCATAAAGCATTTTTTTATCTCTATTATTAACTAAAAATCACAAAAAAGAAAATCTAATAAAAAATATTCTTAGAGTGCTAATTTGTAAACTTTAGTTTTTGAATAAATGTGATACATAGCAACTTCAAGAAGTTGGTGTTAAAGCTGAATATAAAATTAATTTAAGCATTAAGACAATTGTTTTTATTAAACCAAGGCAAAATAGTTAGTTTTCAAAGGAGTAAAGATGAATAAAATTTTTTATGATGTTCTTGGAATAGGAAATGCAATTGTTGATATTTTAGTTGAGGTGAGTGATGAATTTTTAGTTTCTATGAATTTAAAAAAGGGATCTATGTCTCTTGTTAACGAAGAAGTTTCTAAGAAAATATTCAAACAAATTTCTCCAAAAATGAAATGCTCGGGAGGTTCTGCTGCTAATACTCTTGCTGGCATTGCTTCTTTGGGGAGCAGCAGTGCTTTTATTGGAAAAGTTTGTGATGACCCCCTCGGGAGAGAGTTCTTTGAAGACATTACGTCTTTGGGCGTTGATTTTGGAACACAAATGATAACGACAGGCCCAGCAACGGCTACGTGTATTATTTTTGTGACGGAGGATGCTCAGCGAACTATGGTGACCCACCTTGGTGCTTGCATTGAACTAGCCCCTAATGATATTGACGAAGATAAGGTTATTAATGCTCAAGTTACTTATTTAGAGGGTTATCTTTGGGATCCTCCTGAAGCAAAAAAAGCTTTTTTAAAAGCGGCAGAATTGGCTCATCAGTCGGAAAGAAAAGTTTCTCTAAGTCTTTCAGATTCATTTTGTGTTGATCGGCATCGATTAGAGTTTATAGATTTTATAAAATCGCATGTTGATATTCTCTTTGGAAATGAGGAGGAGATAATTTCCCTATATCAAACAAGAAGCCTTAATGAAGCAATATCAGAAGTTAGCAAAGATTCTTCAATCACAGCAATAACATGTGGTGCAGAAGGTTCAATAATTGTTTTTCAAGATCAAATTTCAAAGATTGATGCAACCCATGTCAGTTGTGTTGTAGATACCACAGGAGCTGGAGATGCATTTGCTGCTGGCTTTTTGTATGGCTATACTAATTCTTATGATTTTTTAGCCTCAGCGCATATTGGATCTAAATGTTCTGCTGAAGTAATTTCAGATTTTGGAGGGCGGTCTAAGACTTCATTATTAAGTTGTCTTGCCCCTAACCCTTGATTGTATTTGTTAAAATTTTCTAGAAAAGAGTGTATAAATCAATGTCTAATTTGATTAGGAATATTGCTATAATTGCTCATGTTGATCATGGGAAAACAACGCTTGTTGATCAGCTTTTATTTCAAAGTGGAACTTTTCGTAAAAATGAAAGGATAGAAGAGCGAGCATTGGATTCGAACGAATTAGAGAGAGAGCGTGGTATTACCATTTTAGCTAAATGTACTTCTGTAATCTGGAATGGTGTAAGAATTAATATTGTTGATACTCCAGGGCACGCTGATTTCGGTGGTGAAGTGGAACGAATTTTGAGTATGGTTGATGGAGTTTTGCTCCTGGTTGACTCGGCCGAGGGGCCAATGCCACAAACCAAGTTTGTTACTGGTAAGGCACTTGCTTTAGGGCTTAAGCCTATTGTGGTTATTAATAAAGTGGATAAAGTAGAAGAGAGGTCTTACGCTGTTCAAGATGAGGTCTTTGATTTATTTTCAGCGTTAAGTGCATCTGATGATCAATTAGATTTTCCAACAGTATTTGCATCTGCAAAAGTAGGTTGGGCGGGGCTTTCTCCTGATGACGATCAAAATAAGATGAATGTGCTTTTTGAGTTAATCTTAAATCATGTCCCAGCCCCTATTGGAGATAAAAAAGAGTCGTTTTTAATGTTAACGACTACATTAGAGGCGGATCCATATTTAGGCCGAATTCTTACGGGCCGTATTTATTCTGGGAGGATTGCACCAAATGTATTGATTAAAGCATTAAACCGTGATGGAGATTTGGTCGAGCAAGGGCGAGTTTCAAAGTTGTTGTCTTTTCGTGGTCTGAATAGAATTCCAATTGATTTTGCGGAGGCCGGTGACATTATTGCTATCGCTGGATTAACAAAAGCTACGGTAGCAGACACACTTTGCGCTGCGGATATTTTACTACCACTAAAATCACTTCCAGTAGACCCTCCAACTCTTGCAATGACGTTTTCAATAAATGATTCTCCTTTTGCAGGGAAGGAAGGGACAAAGGTAACTTCGCGAATGATTAGGGAACGTTTGTTTCGTGAAGCTGAAGGAAATGTTGCAATTAAAGTGAATGAGACTGAACAAAAAGATGCGTTTGAAGTTGCTGGTCGCGGCGAGCTGCAGTTAGGGGTTTTGATTGAACAGATGCGTAGAGAGGGGTTTGAGCTTTCTATTAGTCGGCCACGTGTTCTTTTTCAAGAAAACAAAGAAAGTGGCAACTTGGAGGAACCACAGGAAGAAGTTCAGATAGATGTAGACCAAGAGTTTTCTGGAATTGTTGTTGAAGCTTTAAGTTTACGAAAGGGACGCTTAATTGAAATGCACCCTTCTGGGGGGGGCAAGACGCGGCTAATTTTTCATGCTCCAGCTAGAGGTTTAATTGGATACCATGGAGAATTTTTGACGGAAACTAGAGGAACTGGGATTATGAGTCGGATTTTTCGATCGTATATGCCCTTTCAAGGCCCTATTTCGGGGAGACGAAATGGGGTTTTGATTTCAAACTCTGCTGGAAAGAGTGTTGCTTATGGCTTGGCTGGCTTAGAGGGGCGTGGGTTTTTATTCGTTGGGTCTGGAGTTCAAGTTTATGACGGAATGATTATTGGAGAGCATAGTCGTGGGAATGACCTAGAGGTTAACCCAATGAAATCTAAGCAGTTAACAAATATTAGAGCATCAGGAACAGATGATGCGGTTCGATTAACCCCTCCCAGGCGTATGTCATTAGAGCAAGCTGTTGCGTATATAGCAGATGATGAGCTCGTTGAAGTCACGCCGGAAAATATTCGTTTGCGGAAACGATTTTTAGATTCCAATGTTCGCAAACGTGCCTTACGCTCTCAAGGAGCAGATACTGAACAATGAGCGGAACTCTGATCATGAGCTTTGATTGATGAAAAACAACTATGGGGAGAGAAGGGCGTGTGTAAAATTAGAATTTAATACTAATTATTTTTGGAGAATATTACCTTTAGGAATGCGTCGGCGCTGGTGGCTTTTTAGGGCCTTTGATTTATTTGTGTGTTTTTGGCCAATATTTAAGGCAAGAAAAGGGTTGGTTATTGTTCGCATGGATGGCATTGGCGATATGGTTCTTTTTAGAAACGCCCTTGATCATTATGAAAACGTATTTGGGATTCCAAAGAGTGAGATAACTATTGTTGGGTGTAAAAGCTGGTCTCCAATAACAAATGAATTATTTGAAGGGTATCAAGTATTTACCATTGATGAACATTCTTACGGGAAATCTATTTTTTATCGTACATATGTTAATTTTTGTGTTCGTTTTATTGCGCCAGAAATTGTTGTGTCTGATTCTTATTTTCGGCGGGCATTAATTACGGATAGTCTTGTTTGGGTTATGAATGCTCCTAAGTCAATTGTTTCTTATCCTTACATTAATGAAGCTACTCGAATAGAGTTTCAATATTACTTAAGTTTAGTTTCAAGAGTGGTCGATACTGGGCTTTATCCAACGCATGAGCTAGTAAGGCATGCAAATTTTCTTACTCAGATAGGGGGGGAGGAAATTGCTCCATGTTTGCCAGTTTTATCTTGGGTAGGAACATTAACTAAAAAGATTAAATCACCCTATATTGTCTTAAATCCAGGAAGCAATGAATTTGGTCGGCGTTGGCCATTAGTTAATTACATAGAATTAGCGACTTATTTTCTGGAAATTGGTTATAGGGTCGTTTTTGTGGGCAAAGAAGAAGATCTGAGTAAAAGGTTGACCATTCTTATAACAAAAAACCAAAAAATTATTAATTTGATAGGCAAAACGAATTTAGCACAGTTGTTTGATATAATAAATCAAGCAAGCCTAATTGTAAGCAATGATACTGGTCCGGCCCATGTTGCTATTGGTCTTGGAACCTCTACGATTGTGATCGTCGGAGGTGGGCATTTTGGTAGTTTTGTTCCTTATCCAGAACATTTAATATCGGCAAAAGTTCGGTTTTTATATAAATTTATGGAATGTTATCATTGTTTTTGGCGTTGTGATAAGCGGACTAAAACGTTTGAATCATTTCCATGTGTCTCTGGAGTTTTAGTCGAGGATGTAAAGAACAGTTGCAATGAAATTCTTAAACACAAATGATAATTTTAGAAATTTTTATAAAACTTGGATAACAACTGAAAGAATTTAGTTGGAAGGATGCAATACAAAGTATCTGGCATCGGCCTGTAATTGTAATGGTTTTTCTTGGTTTTTCTGCTGGAATTCCTATTTTATTAATTTTCAGTACTTTGTCTGTTTGGTTGCGTGAAGCAGAGGTCTCTCGTGTGACCATTGGGTTTTTTAGTTGGGCGGCTTTAGGTTATGCTTTCAAATTTGTTTGGGCCCCAATTATTGATAAATTGCCATTACCATATTTTAATAAAATTTTTGGTCGTCGAAAGTCTTGGTTATTGTTATCTCAATTAGCTATCGTGGTCTCTTTGATTTTGATGGCAATTAATGACCCATCCGTATCGTTAAGTATGACAGCTGTCTTCGCTATAATCCTAGGATTTTCTTCAGCTACGCAGGATATAGTTATTGATGCATATAGGATAGAAACTGCTATTCAGGAGTTTCAGGGGTTAATGTCCTCTGGATATATAACAGGGTATAGAATTGGAATGTTAGTGGCGGGTGCTGGCGCTCTTGAGCTAGCTAGTTTTTTTGAAAGCGGCCAAGAATATGACTTTCGAGCTTGGTCTCATACATATCTTGTAATGGCGAGTATAATGTTAATAGTAATTATTATTACTCTGTTCATCCCTGAGCCATCGCCACCAGCTTTAAGAAAGGAGCCTGTGAAAGAGAGGGTGGATTATTTTCGATTTGCTTTGTTTTTTATTGCAGGAGCAGCAGTATTTTTTGGATGTTTCAGTTTATTATTTGGAAGTGTTGAGAAGGTAATTGGAGTTTTAATTTCAAAATATGAATTAACTTTTGTGGCAGCAAGTTTTTTTGTTGAGAGCCTTCGACTTATAATCTCAATACTTGTTACTTTTCTTTTTGGAAAAACTGTAATTCAAGCGGAGTTTATTACTAAAGAACTTATAGTTGATATTTATTTTGACCCTGTATTGGATTTTTTTAATCGTTACGGTAAAACAGCAATATTAATAATTCTTTTGATTAGCACCTATCGAATTTCTGATGTTGTTATGGGCGTGATGGCTAATGTGTTTTATATAGATATTGGTTTTGAAAAAGAAGAAATTGGTCGAGTTATAAAAGGGTTTGGACTTATTATGACGATTTTAGGTGGTTTCTTGGGTGGGTTAGGAATTCTCCGTTATGGGATCATGAGAGTTTTGTTTGTTGGTGCGGTAATGACTGCTTCTACAAACCTTCTTTTTGTGCTCTTAGCAGAAAGGGGTCATGATCTTTCTATGTTAATTTTTGTAGTTTCAGCAGACAATGTTAGTGCGGGAATTGCGTCAGCGGCTTTTGTTGCATACTTATCTAGTTTGACAAATATGGCTTTTACAGCTTCTCAATACGCTTTATTCAGCTCTCTGATGATATTATTTCCAAAAATTCTTGCTGGATATTCCGGCATGATTGTTGACTTTATTGGATATACAGGATTTTTTTATGGTACTTTTTTTCTTGGTTTACCTGTAATAGCGTTAATTGCTTTTTCTATGAAGATAAAAAGTGAGATAAAATAAGGTAAGAATTCAGTTCTATGCTGTTGTGGAGTGAAAATATTGACCTCGTTTATTGGTTGTTGTTAATAAATCTTTTGATTGGGGCGACATTAAGGGGATTATTAAAAAAATATTTTACAACCTTTTAGTCAATTATTTAAATATGTAACTTCAATTGAGTTTAGTTTATAATTTATGATTAAATTTTAGGCATGGAGAAATTAAAAATGTTAAAGTGGTCTTAAGGTGATGGCTGGTTTAGTCGATTATGGCATTTCTGCAAATAAAAGCTAACCAATTCTAATTTGGTGATAAGTGATATGGGGTTTGATATTGTTTCTTCGATTTCTGATATAGAAATTACTGGCGCGACGCCAATGATGCAGCAGTACTTGAAGATAAAAAACAAATATACCGACTGTCTTTTATTTTACCGTATGGGCGACTTTTATGAGCTATTTTTTGATGATGCAAAGCAAGCGGCTTCAACATTAGATATCGCTTTAACAAAGCGGGGGAAACATTTAGGGAAAGATATTCCTATGTGTGGGGTTCCGGCTCATAGTTATGAAAATTATTTAAATCGGTTAATTCGCTTAGGATTTAAAGTAGCGATTTGTGAACAGATCGAGGATGCCGCAAAATCAAAAGAAAGAGGGTCCAAATCTATTGTTCGTAGAGATGTCGTTCGTATAGTTACTCAGGGAACTTTAACTGAAGATACTTTATTAAGTTCTAGAAAGCACAATTATCTTGCTGCTTTGGGTCAAGCTGAAAAGACTTTTGCTTTTGCTTGGATAGATGTTTCTACGGGTGAGTTTTTTACGCAATTAGTCGAAAAAGAATCTTTATCGGCAGTTTTAGCAAGAATTAGCCCAGGAGAATTATTGGTTTCTGATTCTCAAAAAAAGCAATCTGAAATTAGAGAAATGTTGGAAAGCTTGGATATATGTAAGACCGAGCTTCCTGCCATTAAATTTGAGAGTATTTCAGGAGCTCGTCGATTAGAGATTCTTTTTAAAGTTAAAACGCTAGATTCGTTTGGGGATTTTTCTCGGGCAGAGTTAGCTGCTTCTGGAGCTTTAATTGATTATATAGCGCTCACTCAAAAAGGGAAATTGCCTCGTATTGAGGCACCATCACGTATTATAAATGGTTCTGTAATGGAGATTGATTCTGCCACTAGGCGGAATCTCGAGCTGACATCAACATTAGCTGGAGACTACAAGGGAAGTCTTTTGTCTGTTATGGATAGAACGGTTTCTGGTTCTGGTGCCCGCTTACTTGCATTTAGGCTGTCCCAACCCCTAACTTCGCCTACTATTATCTCAGAACGACTTGATATGGTTGAGGTGTTTTTTAAAGCAGAGAGCCTTCGTGGTGTCCTTCAAGACTTTTTAAAACAAGCTCCAGATATGGAAAGGTCATTATCTCGCTTATCTTTAGCTCGTGGAGGGCCTAGAGACCTAGCTGCTATTCGCGATGGCATTGGTGTTGCAGCTTCTATCAATAAGTGTTTAGACTTAGAATCTAAAATTTCTTATCCGATAGGGATAATTAAGGTTCGAGATTCTCTTGACTCTGATGATAAATTATTTAGTTGTTTGGTTTCTGCATTGAGTAATGACCTTCCTTTATTGGCCCGTGATGGTGGGTTTGTTGCAAAAGGATATTCAAATGATTTGGATAAGGTAATAGAATTTCGGGATGAGAGTCGCCAATTAATTGTTCGACTCCAGAGTGAGTATATTAAATTAACAGGACTACGTAAGTTAAAGATAAGTCACAATAATGTTCTTGGATATTTTGTGGAGATTACCTCTCGAAATGTTAGTAAAATGCCTAATGGGCCTGATAGCCCTTTTATTCACCGGCAATCATTAATAAACTCTGCTCGTTATTCAACAGTCGAGTTATCAGAGTTGGAGTCTCAAATTTTTCATGCGGAGGAGAACGCTCTGGCACTTGAGCTAGAAATTTTTAACGGGTTATCTCAGCAAATCATTATTTCGGCTGGTGAAAGTGTAAAATCGGCCCGAGCACTAGCTGAACTAGATGGTTGTGCTGGGCTTGCACATTTAGCTTTTGAACAGTGTTATGTTCGCCCTAAAATTGATGAATCAACATCTTTTGATGTCGTTAATGGCCGCCATCCTGTAGTTGAAGTTATGCTTGAGAATGTTAATGGTGACAAATTTATTGGAAATGACTGCCACCTCGCTGGAAGGGCCAAAAAAGATTCTGACACAGCTCAAATTTGGCTCTTATCGGGACCAAACATGGCTGGAAAGAGCACATTTTTGCGTCAGTCTGCTTTGATTGCTATAATGGCTCAAATGGGGTCATATGTTCCGGCAGAAAGTGTTGCTTTGGGTGTTATTGATCGTTTGTTTTCCCGAGTTGGCGCGTCAGATGATCTTGCTCGGGGGCGATCAACTTTTATGGTTGAAATGGTTGAGACAGCAATTATTTTAAATCAAGCGGGTCCTCGTTCTATGGTAATTCTTGATGAAATTGGTCGAGGAACAGCTACTTTTGATGGGCTGTCAATTGCTTGGGCTGTGGTTGAGCATTTGCATGAACACAATGGGTGTCGAACCTTATTTGCAACGCATTATCACGAATTAACGGGGCTCGCTTCTAAAATGCAACGACTGCAGTGCTATACGATGCGAGTCAAGGAATGGAGAGGAGATGTTGTTTTCTTACATCAGGTTTCTCCTGGAGTTGCAGGCCGTTCTTATGGCATTTATGTGGGAGCTATAGCAGGGCTGCCAAAAAAGGTTATTGAGCGAGCAGGTCAAGTTTTAAAAAGTTTAGAAAAGAATCAAAAATCAATGCCTTTTATCAACGTGGCTGAGGACCTTCCTTTATTTAAGTCTCTAGGGCAATCAGAGAAAGATAGTACACGGGGAGCTAGTTCCTCAATTCTTGAAATGGCATTAGATGAGATTAATATTGATGAAATGACACCTAAGGACGCGCACGATTTTCTTTATAGTTTAAAGACAAAAAAAGATTTGTAGATTATTTTTATCAGCACTTAAGAACTTCTAGTTATTATAAAAGATAACCTTCTGTAATTAATTGATTATTTTAAATATTCTGATTTATAAAATAATTTTAAGAAGATACTGAGGTCAATTAATCTTGTGACAAAAATATTTCGGCCTAGAGACTTGATTGACCGTAAAGCGCTTATGATTGCTTTAAACGATCGATGTTGTGCTTCACGTGATGGGGTTCAAACACAAGAAAAATCTTTAGTTATATTTAAAAACACTCAAAGAAGGGGTTGGAACGAGGTTCGTCATAGATTTGAGGGTGTGACCCGTAACGCCTTTAACTCAATTAGTGAAGCGGCATATTTGGTGGACCAGTTAGTGAGAACTATTCAAGAATTTGCTTCTAGCACGGCATTTCCGTCAGGCAACCCTACAACTGGAGAGGAAATGGCACTGCTTGCAACTGGTGGTTATGGTCGTCAAGAATTAGCTCCTTATTCTGATATAGATATAATGTTTTTGTTGCCTTATAAGATCACAGCACGCTCTGAACAGATTATTGAGTTTGTTTTATACATGTTATGGGACATAGGCCTGAATGTCGGGCATGCGACAAGGTCTGTTAATGAGGCCTTGAGTTTAGCGAAAAAAGACCTGACTATTCGTACGAGCTTATTAGAATCTAGGTGGCTGTGGGGAAATCAAAAACTAGCTGCGGAATTCAAGCGACGCTTTGTAAGTGAAATTGTGTCTCCGAGTGGGCCTGAATTTGTTAAAGCAAAATTAGCAGAGAGAGACGCGAGGCATGAACGCTTAGGGGATACGCGATATGTTTTGGAGCCGAATATTAAGGAAGGAAAAGGGGGGCTCCGTGATTTACAAACGTTACTTTGGATAGCAAAATATTTGTATAAGGTTGAAAGAATAGATGATTTATTGGCGAAACAAGTATTTATTGCAGATGATATAAGGCGTTTTAAAAAGGCGGCCAAATTTTTTTGGACGGTACGTTGTCACCTTCATTATATCTCCATGATAGCAGAGGAAAGATTAACTTTCGATGTTCAAAATGAGATAGGACGGAGAATGCGATATCGGAATAGTAATAAATCTCGGGGTGTTGAGAGGTTTATGAAGCATTATTTTTTAATTACAAAGGACGTTGGTGATTTAACGCGGACTCTTTGTTCAGTTTTAGAAGACCAACATAAAAAAAGCTGGGAATTAGCGTGGCTACCTTCTTTTAGGGCTCAAAACAAAGTAATAGAGGGGTTTGAGTTAGATGGCAGTCGCTTAAGCGTGCGAGATGGCGATGAATTTAAAGCTGATCCTATGAAACTTTTGCAATTATTTTATTTTGCTCAAAAACATAAACTTGATATCCATCCAAATGCTCTCCGGGGAGTCTCACGCCATATTCAGTTAGTGAATAGACGTTTTCGCAAAAACCCAATAGCAAATCAGCTTTTTATTAAAATTTTGCTGGGTCTTGATCCTGACATTGCCCTTACACGTTTAAATGAATCTGGTATAATGGGCCGGTTTCTTCCTGATTTTGGTAGGGTTGTAGCGCAGATGCAATATGACATGTATCATGTTTACACTGTTGATGAGCATACAATACGAGCTATTGGTATTTTATATGGGATTGAAACTGGGCGGTTAAAAAAAGAACACTCTATTGCCTGTTCTGTTATTGGCGAAATTGAATCTCGGCGAGTGTTATACCTTGCGCTTCTTTTGCATGATATAGCTAAAGGAAGAGGAGGGGATCATAGTCTTTTAGGAGCTGATATTGCACTTGAACTTGGTCGAAGGTTTAGCTTTAGTGAATGGGAAACTCAAACCGTATCATGGTTAGTAAAGCATCATTTGTTAATGAGTTCTCTTGCTTTTAAGCGTGACATTGAAGATCCACAGACTGTTAAGGATTTCATTAAAATCGTTCAATCTCCTGAGAGGTTACGTCTTCTTTTAGTTCTTACTGTGGCTGATATTCGAGCAGTTGGGCCAAATGTTTGGAGTGCATGGAAAGCGGGGTTATTAAAGGAACTTTTTTGGCGTGCTCAAGAGGCTTTATCTGGAGTAGGCCCTCCTGAGCATCGACAGGTGAGAGTAGAAAAAGTGAAAGATGCATTAATGCGGTCTCTTTCAGAATGGTCACAAAAAAAAATATTGGACCTTTTTGAGCATTTTCATGAAAAATATTGGTTGGGAGTCGATCCTGAGCTTCAAGTCAGACATGCTAAGTTAATGGTTTCAGAAGATATTTTAGGTAAAGGCTTTAAAATTGATTTTCATTATGACTATGAAAAAGAGATTTTAGAAGTATCTGTATATGCTCCAGATCATCCAGGGTTATTTGCTTCAATCTCTGGGGCAATTTCGCTTATGGGAGCCTCTATAGTTGATGCAAAAATTCAAACCTTAAATAATGGGATGGCATTAGATTCTTTTTTGGTTCAAAGTTTGCGTAGTTCGGGAAAAACAAAAAATATTGACGTCCATAGGTTGCGTTCTAAAGTTGAAGATGCAATCCAAGGGAAAATAAGTGTCTCAAAAGAATTGTTAAAAGCAAGGCAAAGTATAATGCTCAGTAGAAGCATGGCTTTTAAAATCCCGCCAGGAGTTCTTATTGATAATAATGCTAGTCAAAACTATACAGTGATAGAGATCAACGGTCGTGATAGGCCGGGCCTACTTTATGATGTAACTTCGGTGCTAACAAAAATGGGTATTCAAATTTCTAGTTCACATATTTCAACTTATGGTGAACGTGTTGTGGATGTTTTTTATGTGAAAGACATTTTTGGGTTGAAAATTATAAGTGAAAGTAAGCTCAAGCAAGTACGGACATTATTGTTGGCATCTATTAATATTAAATAAGGCTTTTTAAAGGTTTAAAACTTACAAGAAACAACTATTTTATAGTAGTTCATTTTATTTTTCTTTTTGCATTAAGCGACCGTGACAACTTCATAAGACCAAAGGTAATTTTTCATATGATGAATTTGAAAAAGTCAATTTTCACGGTCGGGGGATACACAATCATAAGCCGTTTACTAGGTTTTGTGCGTGATATTCTGATTGCTAATTTTCTTGGTGCTGGAATGCAGGCGGATGTCTTTTTTGTTGCCTTTAGATTTCCAAATCTATTTCGCAGACTTTTTGCTGAAGGTGCATTTAGTGCTGCGTTTGTGCCTATTTTTTCAGATCTATGGGAAAAAGAAGGACGTAGACGTGCCCATGATTTTGCAGATCATGCTTTTACAATATTAGCTCTAATTTTGATTTGTTTTTTGATAATTGTTGAAATTTTTATGCCTTGGGCTATTTATTTGATTGCTCCAGGCTTTGATAAGATTCCAGGAAAAGTCGAGTTAGCTATTGAGCTTTCGAGAATTACATTTCCTTATCTCTTATTTATTTCTTTAGTTTCTTTACAATCAGGTGTGCTGAATTCTTTGGGGAAGTTTGCAGCCGCTGCTGCGGTTCCTGTAATTTTGAATATAACAATAATTGTTACTTTAATTGGTTTTACTTCTAAAGGGGTGAACCCAGGTTATGTTCTCTCTTGGGCGATTAGTATAGCCGGTATAATTCAATTTTTGTGGCTTTTTTATTATTGCCAAAAAGAGGGTCTTCCTATTTGGTTTAAAAAACCTAGGTTGTCTTCAAAAATCAAACTTCTTGGAAAGCGAGCGCTTCCTGTTGTTTTTGGGGCTAGTCTTTATCAATTGAATCTTTTGATTGGAACAATACTTGCTTCTTTTATTTCTGATGGTGCGGTCTCATATTTGTATTATGCTGATAGGGTTACACAGCTTCCATTGGGGGTTTTTGGCGTTTCTGTAGGAACAGCATTGCTGCCAACACTTTCACGTCAGTTGTCGGCAGGTGATGAGGATGCTGCTATTAAAAGTCAAAATAAGGGGCTGGAGTATTCGTTGTTGTTAACCATTCCATCGACAATTGCGCTTATTATCATTCCAGAGCCAATTATAATGGTGCTTTTTGAGCGAGGAGCATTTGATCATCAGGCTACGTTAGCAACCTGTAATGCCATGATTGCATTTGCATTAGGGCTTCCAGCTTATGTGTTGATACGTGTTCTTGCCCCTGGTTTTTTTGCTCGTGAGGACACATTAACGCCTGTTCGTGTGGCTGGAGTATCAATGGTTTTAAATATAATTTTGAATATTCTTTTAATGCAAAAGCTTGGCTATGTTGGAATTGCAATGGCTTCATCTGTCTCAGCGTGGGCTAATGCTTTAGGGTTAGCGTTTATTTTAAGACGCAAAGGAGGTTTGGTTTTAAACAAAAAACTCAAAGCAAGAGTTTTGAAGAATTCTTTGGCGAGTCTTTTAATGGGGGCCGGGTTGTATTTAGGGAGTGGGTTTTTTGATTTTTCTATGATGACGTCTGAAATTGAAAGAGTGAGCTCTTTAGGGGTTCTTGTGGGTTTTAGTATGGTTGTGTTTGGCATTTTAATTTACTTTTTTGGAGCTTTTTCTCCTGATGATTTCAGGCGTGCAAAAAATTAAATGAAGAGACTTGACGAGCTTAATCTTGGGGGCGATAAGACAAGAATGTATAAGTTCGTACATTTTTAATATTGAGAGTATTGGATAATTTAGGCTTAGGAAACATTATGGAAAGAATATTTTCAGGAGTTCAACCAACTGGAAATTTGCATCTTGGAAATTATTTGGGAGCAATTCGCAATTGGGTTAAGCTTCAAGAAAGGTATGGGTGCATTTTTTGTGTTGTTGACCTTCATGCTATAACAACTTGGCAGGAGCCTTTAGAGCTAAGCAATAATACGCGAGAGGTTGCCGCTGCTATGCTTGCCGCTGGGGTAGACCCAGAGAAAAACATTATTTTCAATCAAAGTCAGGTGGCCACTCATGCAGAGCTGGCATGGATTTTTAATTGTGTTTCGCGTTTGGGGTGGATGAATAGGATGACACAATTTAAGGATAAAGCAGGGAAAGACAGAGAGAGAGCTTCTGTGGGGTTATATTCATACCCAAACTTAATGGCAGCAGATATTCTTTCATACAAAGCAACGCATGTTCCAGTTGGAGCAGATCAAAAGCAACATCTTGAACTTTGTAGGGAGATAGCAATAAAATTTAACCATGATTTTGAAGTAGATTTTTTCCCAATAGTTGAGCCTTTGATCTTTGGAGAAGCGACAAGAGTCATGTCATTAAAGGACGGTGCAAAAAAAATGAGTAAGTCTGACCCGTCTGAGGCATCACGGATTACAATGATGGACAGTAGAGATGTGATAGTAAAAAAAATCCGAAAAGCTAAAACAGATCTTGATTCTCTTCCTAGTGAGGTGGCGGGTCTTAAGGACCGCTTAGAAGCTACAAACCTAGTTGGGATTTATGCGGCTCTTGCAGAATGTTCACAATCCGATGTTCTTAAAATCTATGGGGGCAGTGGATTTTCAATTTTCAAACCAGCTCTTGCTGAATTATGTATTGAAAAGCTCTCGAGAGTTCAAGAAAAGATGAGCCGTTTAATTGCTGATCCAGATTATTTAGATTTAACGCTCCGCGATGGAGCAGTTCGCGCACGAGAAATTTCAGAGCCCATTATTGCCGAAGTGCATCAAATTTTAGGTTTTATAAGATAAAAAATATTTCTATTTTTGTAGCTTAGTCCTATATAATTTGATAGATTAGTTTAAAATAATATTTAACTGAGTATAACTTAAAATCTTGCTTTGTGGTCTAGACGCACCTATCTCTTTGATAAACGTTGAGCCATAGCAAGAGAACGGGAGAGTAAAATGTTTATTCAAACAGAAAATACACCAAATCCAGCGACTTTAAAGTTTCTTCCAGGATTAACGGTTATGGAGAAAGGAACGGCTGATTTTAAGCAAGTTTCAGGCGCTGAAAATTCTCCTCTAGCGCAAGCCTTGTTCTTGACAGATGGTATAACAGGAGTGTTTTTAGGTAGTGATTTTATTACAGTTACAAAATCAAATGAAAAGTCCTGGGATCTTTTAAAGCCTTTAGTTTTGGGTGGAATAATGGAGCATTTTCAATCAGGAAAACCAGTAATTAGTAAAGTTTCTGAGGTAATAGAATCCAACAATTCAGCAGAGGGTGATCCACTGGTTCAGAAAATAAAAGAATTAATTGACACTCGGGTTAGGCCCGCTGTAGCACAAGATGGTGGTGATATTGTTTACCATGGGTTTGAAAAAGGAATTGTGTATTTGCAGATGCAAGGTGCTTGTTCAGGATGTCCTAGTTCTAGTATGACCTTAAAGAATGGCATTGAAAATATGCTTAAGCATTATGTGCCCGAAGTTATAGAAGTTCAAGCTGTTGAATAAAGTTGGATATTCAATAAGATGGGATTAGGTGTTTCAAAAATTTTAGCGCAAAGCATTATAATAGATAAAAAAAATCTTGGATTCAAGGTTTTTTATTATTAGTATATTAACGTAACTAGAAAATTGGAAATAACATTTTCATGTCTAGCTTTGAACGAAATATGATGATTTGTTTGGGGATTCTAGTTTTAGGCCTTGTTGCGGTTGTCTTCATCATTCCGTTGCATCAGAATGTTCAAGTAAGAGAATCAAGTCAGAAAATTAATATAGAAAACACGGAAAACTCCAATGATTTTGTTAAAACAGTAGACTTAGATCAAAGTGAAAGTATTGAATTAAAAGTATCGACTGTTAATTTTAAGAATATTGAAGAAAACAGTGGTGAAATAAATGTTCAATTTTCTGCACAAATTTTAGACAATTTTTTTTCAAAAATTGGATATGACCTAGAATCAGTCACAGCAGGCAACTCTGATGTTCCAAGGTTTTTTTTAGCAACCATGCCTGGGGATATTGGTAAAATTAGCGAAATAAAGCAGCGGAAAGCATTGTTTTTCAGTACTATTTTACCTATTATTCTGCAAATAAATGAGGAAATTAATCACGATCGAGAGCGATTAATTAATCTTAAAGATATGATTAAATCTAGAGGCAGGCTTACCCCGATTGATCGATTGTGGTTAATTGTTATGGCTGAGCAGTATAAAGTAGCAAGAAATGATTTGGAGGCCTTAATGAGTCGTGTTGATTTGATTCCTCCATCTTTGGCTTTGGCTCAAGCTGCGGCAGAAAGTGGCTGGGGTACGTCGCGTTTTGTGCGACAAGGTAATGCTATTTTTGGAGAATGGACGGAAGACGCTGATATTGGCATTACTCCTCGAGAAAGAGAAGCTGGTAAAACACATAAAATAAGAAAATTTAAATCATTAATTGAGTCTGCTAGAGCTTATGTTAAAAACCTCAACACGCATCGTGCCTATAAGCAATTGAGGGTTGTGCGATCTAGTTTGCGACGCAAAGGATTAAGACCAACAGGTGAAAAACTTGCGAGAGAATTGAAAAATTATTCAGAACGAGGAGTTTTATATATCAATACTTTGGTTTCAATTATTAAGGTTAATAACTTGAAGCGCTTAGACAACGTAAATCTTATGGAGTTAAAAACATCTGATCCTCCAATTTGAGTGTGCTAATCACTACGAACAAAAAACATTCGTCCAAGCCAGTGCCATCGCCCATTTGGGCCTGGGAGTGTGCAATTCATTCGTGTCCTCCCTTTTGGAAATGGTAACATTGTACGGATCTCAACTCGATTAGTCCCCAGGAGCTTAACTTGACCTTCCTCTCCATGCGACATAAAGCAATGCAATTGGTTTGTTCTTTTAAATTTGTAGTTGTTAAGTGTAAAGCCAATCGCTGGTGGGTTGTTTTTATGGATTATGTAGTCGAGTGGTGTGAAGTCAGAGGTTTGGAGGGGGAGCGCATTGATCACAAGTTGAAATCGATCATTTTTTCCAAAACGTCCATTCATAGCGAATCTTGGTATGGCAAATAAGTCACTTTGATTAGCAAGTACTCCTGAATGTTGGCCAAAAGCTGCTAAGAAGCCTGAATTTTTTACAAGTTTTTTTACTTCTATGCTCACTTCACCATAAGGATATGCAAACAACTTGGGAATGTAGCCTAACTCTTCTTTAAACCGTAAATTGGCTTTTTGAATCGTGTTTGTATTAGACAAAGAAAAATTGCTTATCATATGGTCATGATTGTGGGTGTGATGGCCAATAGTTACCCCTGCATTTCTCATTTCTCTAATTTGATCCCAAGTAAGGTATTGATTAGTTCTGCGATCAATAGATGCAGTTGAGATGAAGATTGTAAAAGGTAACTTTGCTTTTTGAAACCGAGGCCAAGCTTCTTTATAAATTGATCTATATCCATCATCTATGCTGATTCCAATTGTTTTGTCGGCCAATTGTGATCCAGATGTAAATTTGTTTATAATATTTTCAATTGGCAAGACGGTATATTGATTTGAAGTAAGTGTTTTAATTTGCTTTTCTAGTTGATTTATTGTGGTGTTCGTAGTCGGAAAAAGACTCTCTCCAAACCGATGATATACTATGAAAACGGGAGCGCTGGTTAAAGATGCAGATAAATAATTGGGGATTATTGATAAAAAGAATATAATAATTATTAATGTTTTTCTTTTCATGAAATTAAATCGGGGCAGATTGTTTTTAAGTATCATAACCCTAAATTAGAGGATTTTTTTAAATTACGAAACAAAATTATAATTATTTTTTAATTTTAAAGAATTAAAGTATGAAACGAGGTTTTAGGTGAATTGTGAATATTCTTAGTTTAGATACCGCTCTTGATATGTGTTCTGTTGCCATTTCCATAGATGGCTCTATTGTTGCGTGCCAATTAAGACATTCTCCAAAAGCGCAGGCTGAAATTTTGTTTTCTCTTCTAGAAAATGTATTTAATCAATCAGTAATAACGCCACATCAGTTGGATTTAATCATTGCAACAGTAGGACCAGGTGCTTTTACAGGTTTACGAGTTGGGATTTCTACAGCACGAGGAATTTCTCTAGCCACAAAAACATCATGCAAAGGCATCACTACTACAGAGGCTATTGCGCAAGGGGTGCCACATGAAAAGTTTGATTATGCTCCAGTTTTAGTGGCTCTAGATTCTAAGCGCAATGATTTATTTGTTCAGTTGTTTGGTCCTGGAAGAACCCCCCTTGGTAAAGTTGCTGCTGTTGAGAGAGAGAAATTAAGTGTCTGGGTTAGGGAGATTATTTCTGAAGGTCAAGTGGTTCAAATAATTGGTAATTCTTCACATGTCGCAAGTGATCTTTTAAAAAATGATGGCTTGAATTCAATTGTTCTTAAAGGAAGTGAAATGCCTGATGCGCGTGAAATTGCGATTATTGCATTTGAACGTTGGAAATTAGGTATTCCTCTTTTAGAGTTAACCCCTTTATACTTGCGTGCTCCAGATGCTATTATTCCATTAAATCAAGGTCAATTAAGACAATGATGGCATTTATTAAAGTTGTTTTTTAATGAATAATCTATGTGGCTCAAATGCTGGTTGGTCTAGTGCTTCTGGCTTTTGTGAAAGTATAGTATGGCCATGTTCTTTTGCAGAAAGTGAAACGTTTTCCAGTGGTTCTTTTCCTTTAAGGCGGACTTCAAGAATCTCCCCGTCTCCTAGACTTTCAAGTGCTAGTTTAGTCTTTACAAATGTTAAGGGACATACTTCTTTGGTAATATCAATAAAGAGCGTGTTTTTTTTCTTTTGAATATTTTTCATCACAAAATAATATTTCTTATATCAAATTCTATATTATTACATTATTCCATATAAGCCAAACCTAAAAAGTCAACAAAACAAATAATAAAAAATTTATAGCAGTTGAATCTTGGCATCATGATGAATAGTTTGGTTTGAGAGTTTTGGGGTATAAAAAATTTTAAGCAATCATTAAGCTGTCCATATAACACAATGCTTTTTGATAGCTGCTAAATTTTGAATTATAAGTATATACTCTAGATATTGTCTTTATAGTTGGAGGGTTAATTTATGGAGTCGCAAATAGAAGTTTCTTGTATCTCGCTTGGAATGAGAATGACAGAGCAAAGAAAGATAATTGCGCGGGTGCTTTCAAATGCCACTGACCACCCTGATGTGGAAGAAGTTTATAAGCGAGCTAATAAACTTGATTCGCGTATATCGATTGCTACGGTATATCGAACAGTTAGATTATTTGAAGAGGCAAATATTATAGAGCGACATGAATTTGGTGATGGTCGTGCTCGGTATGAAGAGGTGACGGATGATCATCACGATCATCTTATTGATGTGAAGTCAGGTCAAGTGATAGAGTTTCAAAATGCTGAAATTGAAAAGCTACAAGAGCAAGTCGCAACAGAAAATGGGATGAAATTAGTTGGACACCGGCTTGAGTTATATTGCGTTCCTGTAAGTGACTAAAGATAATTATAAAACGTGTTGATATATAGATCGTATGCGATTGTGTTTTTTCTTTTTAAATAATAATTTGTGGGGCTCTTTTGGAAAAAAAGGTATTTATCAAATCCTATGGGTGTCAAATGAATGTTTATGATGCAGATAGGATGTTTGGTGTTTTAAAAAAGGAGGGATATAATTTAAGTCAAGATGTTAAAGATTCAGAAATAATAATTTT
>Ga0114996_10002142_pt1 | contig 25725 bp, 17 predicted proteins | sample ArcticOcean_MG_C_4_FD_87039 | JGI IMG/M metagenome (GOLD analysis project Ga0114996, IMG submission 87039) | Marine microbial communities from western Arctic Ocean - ArcticOcean_MG_CB4_134 | ecosystem: Environmental > Aquatic > Marine > Oceanic | place: Arctic Ocean: Canada Basin | collected... | reverse complement strand
CGCTTCGAGGTCGTGGCACATTGACCACACAGAACCGCTCGCGATTGGTCGCCACGGCAAAGCTCAGCACCGTCGCACCTGTCGGGGTGCCTACCTTGGCGAGTGCCACCGCCTCGACCAATAGCTCCTCGGCTGAGTGCGACGGATCAAACACCCAGGCCGACCTGCGGCCTTCTCGCACCAACACGGCCCGCTGCGCCGGTTCGATGCCGCGAAGATCCGCGTCGTTGACCGTACCATGCATCGCGACATCATCGAGCACGGCGATGCCGGACGGCAGCGTCGTTTCGGGCAGGTAGCGCAGGCCGGCCAGCCTTTGGCACATCTCGAACAGCGACGGCTGCAGCGGAACCGTGTTCTTGATCGGCAGGCGGCTGATACTGACCGCCTCGTCATGCTCGGGCCCGCCATAAGAGACCGCCAGTCCGGCGACATTACCGTTCGGTACGTTGGGGGCGCAATAACTGGGGGTTGCGCCGGTCCGCATGGCGCGCAAGTTCACATCGAAGTAATTGGCGAGTTGGTCGATTTGCTCCCTAGTCCAAGCAGACTTCGCCGCGACATCGGGGATTGCAGCCAACTGCGCCAGCGCACCGCCAAATCCTTGCGACTCGAACGTCGTGAGCGAGGCGTCCTTTTCCATCCAAGCAGTCGGCGGCAACCCGGCCTTGATGCATACCTGAGAGAGAAACTGCCCGGCGTCGAGTTGCATTTCGACCGCGACCTGTGGCAACAGCAACCCGGCGTGGCCATCATGGGCAATGTGCAGTCCATGTCGGCCGATCTCGACCAATTTCTGTCGCTCCTCACCGGGGATCACAATCGAGCGGCGGCCGTACAGAACCGACACATGAAGATCCAAATAGGGCAGTTCCAGGGTCGTTATCGGCGGAAATCGGCGATCTTCGGTCGCCGTCCTCAGGGCAGACGCTTGCAAAGCCTCACCCAGCGGAAACGATCGCCCCTGGGCCCCGCAACAACCGCGCAGATGCCCGCCTCGCTTGAGCGTCACGAACACGCCCATGACTTTTTTCGCCGCGGCCCCAGCGAGCGACTCGTCAGGCGATTCTATTGCAACGCCCGTCACTGCCTGGACAACGATCGCCGCGGCGGCCTGCTGTGCTGCCTGACGCTGCGCCTGGGAAAGATCGGGCGACTGGGCTTCAGCGACCTGTGAAGAGAGAGAGTTTGGTGTTGGCTCATCCGCCATCGTGGTTTCTCGCATCGTGTTGAGTCCAGTGATGGGTAACTCGACACGACTTGCCGGCGCAAACTGGGCCATGTCGATCGGTAACCGCTTTCGCCCCCAGTCGCCCGGTTCGTCGTCAAAGCGACCGGGGATCGGATATTTGCAGTTTAGACAACGCCCCGCCGCAATGCGATACGCGCCCAACTCGTACCAGTTGCGCTCGACGACCACTTCGCCACACGAGCCGCAGTAGGTGCTCTGGTGCTGCTGGTCGTCAACGTTGCCCACGTAGACATATTTTAACCCGCGAGAGATTGCAATCTCTCGGGCTCTCAGCAGCGTCTCCGGCGGCGTCCGCTCGCGATCCATCATGCGGAAATCAGGGTGAAACGCCGTGAAGTGAATCGGCGTATCGTCACCGACGCTCGCCAGCAACCAATCGCACATGCGGCGAATCTCGCCCGGATCGTCGTTGGCTTGCGGAATGATCAGGTTCGTAATCTCTAGCCAAACATCGGTCTCGCGGTGCAGCCACTTGATAGTTTCCAGCACCGGCTCAAGGTGCGAAAGCGTGAACTTGCTATAGAAGGCCTCGTCGAAGCCCTTGAGATCGACGTTCGCCGCGTCGATCTCAGCGAAGAATGGCTCACGAGCCGCGGGCTCGATATAGCCGGCAGTAACGGCGACTGAATGGACTCCCGCGGCCCGACACGCGCGGGCCGTATCGATCGCGTACTCGGCCCACACGACCGGGTCATTGTAGGTAAAGGCGACGCTGCGACAGCCATGATGCTGGGCTGCCTCGACGATCATCTCTGGCGTGGCGACCTGGCTCAGGCGGTCGATCTCACGCGACTTCGAGATGTCGTGATTCTGACAGAACTTGCAACCGAGATTACAGCCGGCCGTGCCGAATGACAGCACACTCGTGCCGGGATAGAAATGATTAAGCGGTTTCTTCTCGATCGGATCGATACAGAAGCCTGTGCTGCGACCGTAAGTGGTCAGCACGACTTGGCCATCGCGATGTTGACGCACAAAGCAGAAACCTCGATCTCCCTCGCGCAGCACACATGCCCGAGGGCAGAGATCGCAGACCAATCGGTCGTCGTCATCGAGTGCATGCCACCAGCCACCCGACTTGGCGCCATCGGGAAGCAATTCGCGCTGCGGCGGCAGGACGATTCGCTCTGTCATAGGTCCCCTCGAAGCGAAATGGGTGACTCGTCGGTCATTCTAGCACGGGAGCTTGGTATTTAGCCGGGGGGCTTGCCCACTGGTGTGGTCACCGCGTGTTGTTTCATCGGGCGGGCCCGATGGCCAGATGTTGCGTGATCTGGCGCCAGGGATATCGGCACAATCGCTATGACCAGCCAAACAATGTTCGCATGAGCGCGTGCTGGCGCGTCAACGTTTGACCTAACGTAGTGGGGAATCTAGAGTTTCTCGGACTACTCCGCGCTGACCGACTTGCGCCTGACTGACCTTGACGAATATCTAACCAGTAAATCTCCATGTCTGATACGTCTCACGATGATCTGCTGGCACAGTTGGCCACCTTGGTTGCCAATCCGATCGAATCGCTGGCCGCGACTGCGCCGGTCGAACCGGAAGCGAGTCAACCCACTGCCGAAGAATCTACCGAAGAATCGGTGGACGACATGCTTGACCGGCTCAATGTCCTGGCGGGCAGCCCACCTACCGGACCGGCCACCGATGAAAACGGTGGTTTTCTCCCGGCAGAACCGACCTCGTTTCTCGAAGCGGGACTCACCGACAGCGAAGTCGGATCGCTGGTGCTTAAATACATGCTCGCCATTGGCGACGCAAGTGGGCGAACTATCTCCGAGCAGGTCCGGCTGCCGTTCACGCTAATGGATCAGTTGTTGCGGCAGCTAAAAGACGAGCAACTCGTGGCCCACAAGGGCTCGGCTCCGATGAACGACTATCAGTACCTGATGACCGACAAGGGCCGAGAGCGCGCCCGTCGACACCTGGAGCACTGCACCTATTGCGGCGCGGCCCCCGTGCCGCTACGCGACTATATCAGCAGTATCGAGGCCCAATCGATCGCCAGCCAGAATCCCGGTGTTAAGGAACTCAACGAAGCGTTTTCGGACCTGCTGCTGAATAAGAAAATGCTCGAGCGGCTTGGACCTGCGATTAACTCCGGACGTGGACTCTTTCTGTTCGGCGCGCCGGGCAACGGCAAGACAAGCATCGCCGAACGGGTGACCAAGTCATTCGGCGAGTTTGTCTGGATTCCTCGGGCGTTGGGAGTCGACGGCGATGTGATTCGTCTGTTCGATCCGATGTGCCACGAAGAGACACCGCTGGGAGCGCACGAGGGCCTGTTGGACCACCGCAAGATCGACCAACGCTGGGTTCGCATCAGGCGGCCGACGATCGTGGTGGGTGGCGAGCTCGAGATGTCGAACCTGGAAGTCACCTTGAACACGTCGACCAACATCAGCGAGGCGCCGCTGCAACTGAAGAGTAACACTGGCACGTTAGTGATCGACGACTTTGGCCGCCAGCGGATGTCTACCGACGAGCTGCTCAACCGCTGGATCGTGCCGCTGGAAAAGCGTTACGACTATCTGAACCTGGCGAGCGGCAAGAAGATTCAGGTGCCGTTCGATCAGTTGATTATCTTCTCGACGAACCTCGAACCCAAAGATCTGGTCGATGACGCTTTTCTGCGGCGGATTCCCTACAAGATCGAAGTGATCGATCCGACCGAACAGGAGTTTCGCGACCTAATGAAGCTAATGTGCCCGATTATTGGTATCGAGCACAACGAGGACGCGGTCGACTATCTGATCGAAACACACTATCGCGCCGCTGATCGCCCGTTTCGCTGTTGTCAGCCGCGGGACCTGCTGCTACAGATTCGCAACCACTGTCTGTATCAGAAAGAAGCGATTGGCATGACGCGCGAATTCTTTGATCTGGCCGTCGAGAATTACTTCGCCGTGATGTAAACCGGTGTTAAGAAACACCGTGGTGCTACGACTCGCTGAGCACCTCTTGATAGTGTCGCACCAGACATCTGGCGGCGCGCTCGACATCGAAGGCTTCTTCCGCACGTCGCCGCGCAGCGTTGCCAAGCTGCTGGCGACGTGGCCGATCAGCCAACAGTCCACAAGTGGCCTCGGCGAGCGCTTCTGCATCGTCCGGTGGCACGAGAATCGCGGCCTCGCTGGCGGTGGGAAAAATCTCTCGCGTGCCACCAACCTCGGTCGCGACGATCGGGATGCCACTCGCGGCGGCCTCTAGCAGCACACGCCCCAAAGGTTCTTGCCTTGTCGCGTGAACAAGGACGTCCAGCTCACCCAGCAACCGCGCAACGTCGTCTCGCCGCTTGAGCCAGTGCAAGCGTCCTGACAGTTCGCCTTCACTCGAAGCCAGGTGTAGCGACGCTTCGATCGCTAGCACCTCGGCTTTGTCAGAGTGCCGCTCACCCACCAGAACAAAGTGGGCCGCCGGAAAGCGTTGCGCCGTATGCCGAGCGGCCTCGAGCCATAGATCGACGCCCTTGCGTAACGTGACCTGGCCGATCGCCCCGACCAGTAGCGACTCGGCGGATACCTGCAATTCTCGATGTAGGTATCCATCACGTCGGCCGGGACGAAATCGATCAAGGTCGACGCCATTGTGCAGAACATCGGTCTTGGTCTCGTCCAATCCGGCCGCCACGTGATACTGGCGCGTGGCCTCTGAGACGGCCAACAGCCGGCGATGGCAATTCAAGTCGGCCATCGCCTGGTGGCTAACTCGCATGATATCGCGGAGGTGCCCGATGCTCGGCAGGTTGCAGTCGGCGACGACTGGCCCGGACAGCCGACTCATGGCCAAACTGTTCGCGTGCAAGAGATCGGCGTCCGACTGGCCGATAATCTCACGCAGTCGGTCTCGCAGCTCGTCCTGAGAACTCCGGCCTCCTTCGCCTCGATCCGTTCTAAATGGCACGACATCGATGCCGGCCGATGCCAACTCGTCGGCCAACGGTCCATTGGGCGGCGCAGCGACCTGCACCGTCAGCCCCGCCTGGCGAACTGTCGCCAGGGTCGAGAGCATCGAGTTTTCGCCGCCATTTCGGACGGGATATTCACAAAGTATCAGGATTTTTGCCATCGGACGACGAACAGAAGGAAAGGCAGGGGGAATGCGAGATCTGCGATGACATATTTCGCGGAAATGCGACGAAATCAGCCCTTTGGTTCGACGTATGTTAACCTCCGCAGGCGTCGCCCGGCAGAGTCTTTTACGCGATACGCCGCAAGGATGATGATACGAGTCATCAAATTGCTGTCCACGTGGCCAAAAGTGCACAAAAAATAGTGCTCCACGTGGTCCCTGCCCCCCTCGACCCGTTGCAGGTCTCTAGCTATGCTGGCGATTCGTATGCTAGAATATAGCGGTCGCGGTAACGAGTATGTTGCGGCGACTTAGGATGTTTGGAAAGACCTTTATAGTAAGGAGATGACGATGAGACTTCTCACTACCGCCGTTGCAATGTTTGCAATGCTGGCCACCACGGCGATGTTCGCCGCTGATGGACCCACCCAGGCCCCAACGCAGAAGGCCAAGCCCACCCAGGCCCCAACGCAGAAGGCCAAGCCGACCCAGGCTCCGACCCAGAAGGTCAAGCCCACCCAGGCTCCTACCCAGAAGCCGACCCAGAAGGCCACTCAGAAGCCGACCCAAAAGCCGACCCAGAAGGTCGTCAAAGGCTCGCGCCGTGGCAGTCGTACCGTTCGTACCGGTCGGAGGAGCTTGCGCTAAGCAACCCCCCCGCGCGTGACTCGTCACGCGGAAGAAAAATTTGCGAAGACGCCCGTCGGAGGTCACTTTGGCGGGCGTCTTTCATTTTGTATGCTTTACTTGATAACAGATAACAAGCCGAAACTGATAATTGACAGCCCCAAGGGCATGGGGCGTATGTCGTGACCAAGGGATTGTGCGAACCATCTACACGAGTGAAAAAGTTTAAGGAGACGTTTGACATGTATGTCCGATTGACGATGCTGTTGGCACTTTTGGTCTGTGCAACGAATGCCCACGCCCAAGGCCGGATCAAAAAGGATGAGGTGGACTACCAGTCCCAGGCGTTCAAGTCGTGGTGGGGACAGGAAATGAATTGGAAACTGGCCGACTTGCCACTCGAAGGCAAGGTGCCCAAGTATCGGATTCCCTACTCCGGCCATGACTATCCCGATCGTGCAGGCGGCGTCGATGTTCGCACGCGTGGTCGTTACTCGGCACTTGGTAAGTACGATCTGGCATTTCATGATGGCCGCGGACTGACGGTCGCGTTTGAACGTCGCGATGTGAATGGACACCGCGGAGCGGGTGGTGGTGGAGGCGGACTGTTTGGACGACGTCGCGGAGGTTTCGAGAATCTTGATCGGCCGATCGGTATCTTCGCCCGTGGCCGCGCCCGCCGTACCACGAGTTGGTACGGTCACTGCAATGGTTGGACCGCCGCCTCGATGCGTCATGCAGAGCCGCAGAAGAGCGTTGTCCGAAATGGCGTCACCTTTTCGCCAGCCGACATCAAAGGCCTGCTAGCAGAACTCTACATGTATAGCGATTCGGAGTTCCTCGGTGGCGTTGACCCGGCAATCAACCCCGCTACCCTGCACGCATCCGTGACCAACTGGCTTGGACGCGGCGATCACCCGATCGGGATGGAAACCGCCGTGGGCAAGGTTGTGATTAACTACCCGGTTTACTCCTATAAGATGACCGTCAAGAAGCGAGGTGAGCGTCAGCACGAGGTGCAGACCTGGCTGACCTACGCGATGAACACTGGCTACGAGACCGACAAGTCGCCGCGGATCGCCAAGAAGATGTTTTTCCACTACGTGCTCGATACGGATAAGGAAGGCAAGATCACCGGTGGTCGCTATTACGGCGACAGCAATCGGATCGATATGCTCTGGGCCGCTCTGATGCCAACCCAGGGTGGCAAGAAAGGCAACGAGCACGGCAATCCTCACATGAAGGTTGACAAGGTGCTGGCGATCTGGCGCGACTCGGTGCCGGAAGAACTTCGCAAGAAGTGGCTCAATATCGATCCCGTGCTCGAAGACGCGAATCTCAGCGACAAAGAGAAGGCGGAAATTCGCCGTAAGCGGGCCGAAGAGGCCAAGAAAGAAAAGCAGGCCAAGGCCAAGAAGGCCGCGGAGAAGAAAAAGGCAGCTGAGGCTGCTGCGGCACAATAGCCATCGCGCTACCAGCAAGCGATCTTCCAGAGGTACAGAACTCACACACGTCATCGGGCCCCTGGTCGGTCACCCGGTGACGTGTTAGTTTGCGCAGCCTAGTTAACAGGACGCGCGGCCTGTGCCGTCGGCTGTCTCTTACTTCCACTTCTAGAAGCGACGGAGGAATCGTTATGCGTTACATGCTTTGCCTATGGTTGGTCTCGGCCTTGGTGCTACCGCTTGCCGGTTGTGGTTCAAAAACCGCAAAAACCGCGAAGACCGGATCAACGAAAACGCAAACGGAAAAGACCGGCAGGACAGTCGCCCCGACCAAGACAAAAACGCCCGCGAAGACCGCCGGCAAGCCGTCGTCGGACAAAGGTGCCGCCGCGCCGGCCGCAAAAAACGGCCTGGATCTTTCGGTCGTCACGGATGAATTTGTCGTGGCGATGGTGGTTCACCCGGCCAAGCTATTTGGCGCACCCGTGTTTGACGATCCGGAGGTCAAGAAAAAGATCGCCGAAGGAACGTCAGAGATTGGCGTCGATCCCAACACCATCGTTCGTGGACTGCTTCTGATGGCGGCTCCCGGTCCTGGCGGCAAAGAGCCGGCCATGGGCATGGTGCTGATCCTCAACAAGGAAATTGATCACGATGCGGTCATGAAAACGCTCGAGGTCACCGCAGAAAAAATCGAAGCCGACGGCAGGTCTTATTACAAGGGGATAAAAAAGGGGAAGGAGAAGGCGAATTTCTTCTATTACCCCAACCCTAAGACCGTCGTCAGAAGTCAGGACGAAGCTATCTTTAAGAAGATGATGGCGGGCAGCGGCGGCTCAAGCCCACTATGTGAACAGCTTGGAAAAGTCGATCTGAGTCACGATATCGTTGCGGTTGTTACGATGGCGCCCCTGCGTAAGCCCGAGGTTCTTGAAGGGGCACCACTTCCGGTAGCGATGCTGATCAAAGGACTCGATGCGGCTCAAATCACCGTGGACGTCACCGGTGACGTGCCGCTCGCGATCTCGATGAAGGCGATCAACGCCGAAAGTGCTCAAGCAGTCGAAGGCATGGCGAAGGGGCAGTTGGCCGATGGCAAGAAGATGGTCGCGGCGATGGCGGAGGACCCGCTCATGGGCCCGATGCTGCTGATGTTCGACGCCGAAATCAAGGGAGCGCTGGGACAACATCATGATCGCCAAAACCGGCACCGAGGTGACCGTCGACTTCAAGATCGCTAAGTATCTCAAAGCTGCTGCCGAGAAAGCCAAGGTGCTTGCCAAGCAAGCTGCGAAAGCCCCCGAGGGGGCGAAACAGCCGTAGGGTTTTGCGGAACTTCTGTAGTTTTCACCAAGCGACACGTCGAAATTCGGCGTGTCGCTTTTTCTCGCTCCGCTGCCAGCGACAGCCTCGCCACCAGATTCCGCCAAAAACTCTCGGGAATCCGTCCCAGCTCGCCTCTTCTTTCTTTCCCAACCGGACTTTCGGCTTATTGCTCAAATCCGGTCGGCAAGAATGCCGAAGTCGCTTCCGATGGGATCCTCGTGTTCCATCACCACACCTACCGGCAGCGGCCACTCAGGGACGAGTTCGCTAGGCGGCCGTACATTCCCCCGCGCCGCGTCATTCCCGACGCGACCCACGAAAATGGATTTTCGTCACAGCACGCAACATAGTGAACGTCGGCGCCGCATGCTCTCTGACGAGCAGATGCTTTCGCGCGGGTCCTCTGAATCACCTCAGGCGACCCCACGACGACGATCTCCCGCGAAAAAAACCCCCAGCTACACTGAGGCGGCCCACATGGACCAGCAGGCTCGTATTACCGACTTTATCCCTCGTCGACCTGGTGTTGTTGCGCTGTGGTTTTTCTCTGCACTGACCGTGATCACTGGGATTACCGCCGCTCACTGTTGCGTCGATCAATGGTCCGTTGCGCTCGGTGGCATGGATCTCTCGGCACTTCGATTCGGCACAGATTCGGGAAGCGGACTGGCCTCCTGGTTCTCGTCGATGATGCTCGTCGGGGCGTCGCTGGTGGCGGTGCTGATCTACGCGCTCAGGCGCCACAAATCGGACGACTATCGAGGACGCTATCGCATCTGGATGTGGGCAGGCATTTGTTGGATGGCAATGAGCATCGATACCGTTTCCGGATTACACGCGCTGTTGCAGAACATCATCGCGCAGGTGGCCGGGAGTACGGTGTGGGGCGACGGATCGATTCTATGGATCGGCAGCGCGGTCTCGCTGATTGGTGTCGTGGCATTGGCACTTACGATGGACATGCGGTCGTGTCGTATTGCCGTCGCGAGCATGGTGCTGTCCGCCATCGCTTATGCTGTGACAATCGTCGGGCACTTTGAACTGGTGGTTGCCGTGCCAAGTGTGCTGCTGACGACGGCATCGGCCATGTGCGGCCATTTGTTCCTGTTGGCTTCGATGACGCTGTTCGCTCGCCACGTGATTCTCGACGCCGAGGGCCTGTTGCCTGAGCCGCCGCCTAAGAAGCAAAAGAAAAAGGCAGATAATACTTCAAAAGAACCGAAAGCCAAGAAGAAAAAGGCCGCCACGCGGACCAAAGAACGATCGGACCTCGAGTCGGACCAGCCGTCGTCGAATTCGTTGGCCAGCTACTTCGAAGAGTACGAGGACGAAGACGATTACGCTTTTGACGAAGCACCTCGCCGACGTAAGCAAAAACCCAAGAAGCAATATCGCGTCGACGATTCCCACGAGGATGAGCCCGTGAGTCGTCCTTCGGGCCAAAAGCTGAGCAAGAGCGAGCGGAAACGACAGCGCAAGGAAAAGATGCAGCAGCGAGGGATGTAGTAGCCGCTTCAGCCATAAGCTGTTATCGTGGTGGGCCGTTATTCTCTCTGCTTTCTCGCCCGCTCTCTGACGCGTCTCGGCATCGCTGCCGACGCGACCCACTTTGCCATGATCCGCACACGTTTTGCTCCCAGCCCGACCGGTTTTCTGCATATTGGCGGCGTCCGTACGGCACTGTTTAATTGGCTGTTTGCTCGCCAGCACGGTGGCCAATTCATTCTGCGGATCGATGACACCGATCAGCAGCGTAACGTCGAGGAGGCCCTACAACCAATTCTCAACGGTTTTCGCTGGTTGGGAATCGATTGGGACGAAGGCCCCGAGGTCGGCGGACCACACGGGCCGTATTTTCAATCACAGCGCTCTGACAAGTATGCCGACGCGGTCAGTCGCCTGCTTGCGTCGGGACATGCCTACAAGGACTACTCGACAGCCGAGGAAGTCCAAGCCGAGCGAGAGGCCGCCCAGGCTGAAAAGCGATCGTTCATGTATAGCCGCCGCTGGATGGCGGAGTCGGCCGAAGACGAAGCTCGCTTCGAGAACGAAGGTCGCAAGTCGGTGGTTCGTCTGAAGATGCCTCGCGAGGGGACGTTGGAACTTGACGATTTGGTCCGAGGCGACGTCCGTTTCGATTGGGCTGGCGAACAGGACGCCGTGATCCAGCGAGTTGACGGTACCTGTCTGTATCATCTGGCCAGTGTGGTCGACGATCATGACATGCAGATATCGCACGTCATTCGTGCCGAAGAACACCTCTCCAACACGCCCCGTCAGGCGTTTATTACCGACGCGCTGGGGTACGAGCGGCCACAGTACGCACATTTGCCGTACGTGGCCGAGCCGGGGAGTCGCAACAAACTGAGTAAACGGAAACTGGAGAAGTATCTCAAGAACCGTGACTTCGCCAAGCTTAACCAACATGGCCAGGCGGTCGCTGAGCGAATCGGCATGGAGACTTCCGCCGAGACGTTCAACCCGGTGATCGTTGACTTCTACGAGCAAGTCGGTTACTTGCCCGACGCGGTGATCAACTATCTTTTGCTGCTGGGCTGGTCGTTGGATGATCGGACTGAGTTCTTCACTCGCGACGAGATGACAGAGAAGTTCTCGCTCGAACGGGTCAACAAGGCGCCGGCCAGCTTCGATCCGTTGAAACTAATGGCGTTTCAAGATCGCTACATGCAGGAGCTGCCCGAGAAACAGAAGACGGCCCTGGTGTTGCCCTACTTGCAACGCGCAGGGTTGGTCACGTCGCCACCTCCGTGTGAAACGGGCCCGAAGCTAACGGCGATCCTCCGAGGTGCGGCCGATCGAGTAAAAACGGCCGGCGATATTCTCGACTTCGATGATTTCTTTGTGGCCGATGCGGAAATCGTTTACGACGAGAAGGCGCTGGAGAAGCGACTTCGCAAACCGGAAGACGCGGCCGGTCTGTTGGCCAAGTTCAAGGATCGACTGGCCGGCATCGAGCCGTTTGATGCCGAGTCACTCGAGCGCCAGCTCAAGCAGTTCGTCGAAGACGAGCAAATCAAGATCGGCCAGATTATCCACGCCCTGCGCGTCGCCGTGACCGGCAAAGCAGTCGGCTTCGGAATGTTCGAGACCCTAGAGATTCTCGGCCGGGATGCGACCCTGGCGAGAATCGAGCGCGCCTTAGGTAGTTTGACGTAGACCGTTTCGCGTCCGCGCCCACGCGGAACTCTTTTCGCACCGGCTGGCAAGACCGCCTGATTCCGCTCAAAGGCGAAAACCAATCAGAGCGACATCTACCGACGAGGCCCGCCAGCTTTATCTTTATCCCCGGGTTTTCGAGTAATCTTACCTTTGCCGGTGATCTCGGTGACTTCGATCGTGTAGTAGGTGCATGGATCGTCACAACCGACGCCAAGGACCGAAGTGTCTTTCATTCCGCGAAATCCACCCTGTTCGAGGTCAGAGAAGTCGGTCTTGTATTGCGATACCAGACGGCCGTTGATAAACGCCTGCACGCCTTCCTTGCGGACCTTCACTACCGAGGTGTACTTGACGTTAGGCTGGAAGGCGCCTCGCTGCTCGAACTTCGTTGGATTATCACGACCGGCGCCGCGAACCGCGAACTGACACCGTCCGCCGTGACCGCCAAGATCCCAGGTGAAACTTGTGCCGCCTTTGGATAACACCTGAAACACGGGGTTTCGCAGCTTGGGTTGGCTGAACACGATCTTGAAGTCGTACTCTTCGGGCGGCTGATAAGGGATATAGGTCCGTGGGCAAAGGCCTCCGCTCGAGCAGGTGAGCGTCTTGTCGCCATGGGTCCACTCGCCGCGAACAACGTCCTTTTTGGTGTCAATCAACGGCATGAGGTTAATGACCCGGGGGCCTTTCGCAGCGACCTTGCCGCCGCCAGCAGGTTTGCGCGGTGCCGCGGCCAATCGCCGTTCGGCCTTGATCTTGCTAAGTCCGGAGAGGCCGGGCACTGCGGCGCGGTACCACACACGCGCTTGTGCGTGAGCACTATCGCGTTCGACTCCAGAAAGCATTGTGCCCCAGTCCCAGAAACTGGTGGCCAATTGATTCTGAGACTTGGAATCCTTCGGCTGGGCGATCGCCTTTTGGGCCAATGCCTTGAGCGTGTCGTCGTTGCTCTTGGCCAACATCGGCAGGCCGCGTTTCCAGTCGCCTTTGATCAGGCAAAGGTACCGGCCCATCTTTAGATTCGCAGTAGGATCGTCAGGCGACGTTTTCAGGATGGCTGCAAACTTAGCCATCTTCGCGTCCTGAGCCTGTGCGGCAGCGATCGATTTGGAGCGCTGCCGAACCTGTTTGATCAGGACCGGATCCCGCGTCTTGCGGCTGACCACGGTCGCGGTGGTAAGCAATCGTTTTGCCCGCTCGTAATCACCGCTTGCGACGAGTAGGTTTACGGCTTGCATTGCGGCGTGGACGTAACTCTTGCGGGCAGCGCTGGTGCGGACGGTTTCTGCGAGTTTGGTCAGCGTATGAGTTCGGACCGCCGCCGGCGTAACGCGAAACGAAGAGATCATCGCCTCGGACGCGGAGACCGCCGCGTCGACGTCCCCTGCTTTAACGCCCACCGAGATCGCTTCGCGAAGAAGCGTGAACTGAGCGTCCCTGTCATCGCCGGACTGCATTGCTTGCTTGTAGAGTTGACCGGCAAGTTTGGCGAGCGTCTTCGCATCGGTCGAGGCATATTCGGTCTTGAAGATGCTCCTGATCAGCTTCAGCGATTCGGCCTGTGCGGCGGGAGGCGGCACAGGCACTTTCTCGGCCGCGGCCTGGCAGGCAAGCGATACCAGCCCGCCGATCACGGACAGACAGAAGATCGCTGGGCGTGCAGTACTGAACATTAGGTGAGATCCTCGAAAAAACCAATCTGCCCACGATCACCCGCTGCGAGTGGAGAAGTAGCCCCGTCCATTCTATCCCAGCCGGACCGGACTGTCAGGTCAAACTGGACTAGGCGATCATCGATTCGCTGATAGACTAACAGGTTTCCCGCCCCGTGCGCTCTATGATGCCGCCGTGGTGTCGTTGATCCTAGTCCCCCTAACAAGCCAGTTTCTATGAGTACGCCCGAGCGCGACAACCGCGAAGACGCCGCTGCCGAAGATCGCCCCTCGCTTCATTTCGTTCAACAGATCATTGCAGACGACCAGCAAAGTGGTCGTTTCGATGGTCGGGTTCATACCCGATTTCCGCCCGAGCCGAATGGCTATCTGCACATTGGCCACGCCAAGAGCATTTGCCTCAATTTTTCGATGGCTGCGGAGAACGAGGGGGGGCTGTGCAATCTGCGATTCGACGATACCAACCCAACCAAGGAAGACGACGAGTACGTCGAGGCGATCCAGGAAGATGTCCGCTGGTTGGGTTTCGATTGGGGTGATCGGTTGTTTTTTGCCTCGGATTATTTTGGCCAGATCTACGACTGGGCTGTGCAATTGGTTAAGGCAGGCAGCGCCTATGTGTGCGACCTGACTCCCGACGAAACCCGTGAGTATCGAGGCACCCTGACCGAGCCGGGCAAAGACAGCCCGCACCGCGATCGATCAGTCGAGGAAAATCTCGATTTGCTCGAGCGAATGAAGGCGGGCGAATTTCCCGATGGTAGCCGGACATTGCGGGCGAAGATTGACATGGCGTCGCCCAATGTGAATCTTCGCGACCCAGTGATGTATCGAATTCTTCACGCACACCATCACCGCACAGGCGACACATGGTGCATCTATCCGATGTACGATTTTACGCATGGCCAGTCGGACTCGATCGAGCGAATCACGCATTCGATTTGTACGCTGGAATTCGAGAATCACCGGCCGCTGTATGACTGGTACCTGGACCAGTTAGAGGTCTATCACCCGCAGCAGATCGAATTTGCGCGGCTCAATCTGACCTACACCGTGATGAGCAAACGGATGTTGCTCACGCTAGTGAAAGAAGGCTTGGTGGGTGGCTGGGACGATCCGCGTATGCCGACCCTCTGTGGATTGCGACGACGAGGTTACACGCCGGAGTCGATTCGTAACTTCTGCGCCACGATCGGCGTCTCGAAGACCAACAGCATGATCGAACGTTCGGTGCTGGAGAACGCGGTGCGTGAGGATCTCAACGAACGAGCGCCGCGCGTGCTGGCGGTATTGCGGCCGCTGAAAGTCGTGATCGAGAATTTTCCCGAGGGCGAAACCGAGATGCTCGAAGGAGCCAATCATCCTCAGCAGCCGGAGATGGGTACGCGGCAATTGCCTTTCACGCGAGAGTTGTATATCGAGCGTGATGATTTTATGGAAGACCCGCCCAAGAAGTTCTTTCGCCTGGGGCCAGGACGTGAGGTGCGGTTTCGCTATGCGTACTTTGTCACCTGCAAGGAAGTCGTCAAGGACGAGACGACCGGCGAAGTGATCGAGCTGCGCTGCACCTACGATCCGAAAACGCGAGGCGGATCAGCCCCCGACGGGCGAAAAGTAAAAGGCACGATCCACTGGGTTTCGGCCGAACATAGCGTGTCTGCCGAGGTGCGGCTTTACGATCACCTGTTCAATAAGGAAAATCCAACCGACGTCGCGGACGGCGAGGATTTTACCGCGAATCTGAATCCCCAGTCGCTCGATACCTTGGTGGATGCCCAGTTCGAGCCGAGTCTAGCAGACGCGAAGGTCGGTGTCGGATACCAGTTCGAGCGAACCGGCTATTTCTGCGTTGATCCGATCGACTCGACGAGTGAACACTTGGTTTTCAATCGCACTGTCACGCTTCGCGACACCTGGGCGAAAGTTGCCAAAGGCGGCAAGAAGAAATAGTCGGACACGTTGCCGCGCGGGTGCGCTATGGAATCAGGGACGCACACGTAGGAGCGCCCTCGCCGGCGGCGGCAAGAAGACCTGCAGCGGCGAGGCCAAATAGGCCACTAAATCGCGAACGTCGTCCTTGCTGAGTTTGTCAAACTGTCCCTCGGGCATCATCGAAATCGGCGATGCCTTCATCGTTTCAATATCGCCGCGAGGCAGCACCACTTTTTCGTTGACCGTCTGTAACGTCACGGCGGCGGCCGTCTCTTCGATCACGATCCCGGCCACTAATCTGCCATCAGCCGAAATCACGTTGGTCAGTTGATACCCCTTGCCGATCGATGCGCTGGGGTCGAGCACGTTCTGTAGCACGTAGTCGAGATTCGCCCGATTCGACCCGGTGAGGTCGGGGCCGATCTTGCCCCCTTCGCCGAACATAATATGGCACTTCATGCAGGTTCTGCTGAAGACCAAACGACCGCGATTGAGACTTGCCTTTTTCAGTGCCTTCGGAGTAAGTGCTGCTTTGTACTTGGCGATCAGCGCCTTCTTGGCCTTCGAGGTTTGGCGAATCTCGCCCCAGACTTTGGCGAGTTGCTTTCGAATGTCCTCATCGCCCAGGTCATAGAGCTGCCGCGCCGTAAACGCCGAGATCTCGTGGCGCTTAAACTTTCCGGCACCCACCGCGCTAAGTAGAGCTGTGGCGTACTTGGGCCGCGACGAAAGCGTGGCGACTGCGTCGAGTCGCCGCTTGTCACTGAATGAATCGAGATGCGCCAGCAGAGCCGTGGGCGTCTTGGCGTCATCATAAGCAGCCAAACCGCGAATCGCCGACCCGCGAAGATTCCTATCGTCGAGCAGTCCCTGGAGCGTCGGTGCCAAGTTGGCGGCCCGTTTTTCGACCAGCACTTCCAATGCTTCACGTCGCGATTGAGGCTCGGCAGTACGGTCGAGCATCGTTGCCCGTAGTGAAGTTAGTGCCTGGGCGTCTCCAAAGATCAAGGCAAGCACTCGGGACAACTCGCGAACTTCTTGGTTGGGACTCTTGCGCAGTTTCGCGTAAACCGCGGGCCAACCGTCGGGCGTGGGCAGCGACTTTCGTCCTCTAAGTCCGTCGCGTATGCCCTTGAGTAGATCGAGCTGAAAGCCGGCATCATCGACTTCGGCCAAGACCTTGACCAGCGGACCCAAGTCAGGTGCTTCGTCGGCGCGAACCGATGCCCTGATGAGCAGGCAAACAGCGAGCAGGCAAACAGTGAGGTGAGTTGCGAATCGCATCGGCGGAAAGGTGCCATTTCGTGCCAGGGAGTGAACCTTGAGTATATTGGACGACTAAGTACTTTTCAATAAGTTTCCGCACCACATTTAATTTAGCCGTCGGGCCTGCCCGACGGGACACTCGCACGATCAAAACTCGTCGGGCAGGCCCGACGGCTAAATGGCGCGTCGGTCACACTCCTCGGCTAAATTACACGGAGCGACTTATCACTGGATTACTTAGCAGGCCGAGTTTCTCGATCTCGACCTCGGCGATGTCGCCCGGCTTGAGAAAAATTTGCGGGTCCCGGGCCGCGCCGACGCCTGGAGGAGTGCCGGTGAACAACACGTCGCCGGTGGTGAGTGTACAGACGGTCGAAAGATAACTGATTAGTTTTGGCACCGAGAAAATCAATTGCCTGGTGTTCGAATCCTGTAGCGTTTCGCCGTTCAGTCGAAACCGGATATTCAGGTTGCCGGGATCTCCCACTTCGTCGGCGGTGACCAGATGTGGGCCGATCGGTGCAAAGCTGTCAAACGTCTTGCCCAACAGCCACTGGCCACCCGGTTTGCCTTTTTGCCAATCGCGTGCCGACACATCGTGTCCACAGGTATAGCCAGCCACGTGACTCAATGCATTCTCCTCGGAAATATCGCGACCGCCGGTGCCGATGATCACGACCAGCTCCGCTTCGTAGTCGACTTGATCACTCACTCCGGGGAGTTCGATCGGATCGCCCTGGCCACGGATGGCCGTTGGGAATTTGTTGAACACCACCGGCTCGTCTGGTATTGGAGAGCCGGATTCCTTGGCATGATCGGCGTAATTGAGCCCGATGCAAATCACCTTCTGAGGCTGCGGCACCGGTGCCAGCAAGCGAACATTGTCGGGCGAAATCGGCTCTCCCTGTTGGGTTGCGGCCGCTGCACGTGCGATTCCTTCGGTCCCCAAACCCAATAGGCCCTTCATCGATCGTGGCAGATCGGCGTCCGTCGCGTTGAGATCGACGAAGCCGTCGTCACGGACGCCAGCGGCGCGGGGTCCTGATTCGCTTTGGTAGGTTGCCAGTTTCATGGAAGGGATTCTCCGGATGCGGTGGGAAGTCGAGGAGCCATGCCTGAGGCGAGCCCCCAACCTAGCGGACGCGGTCAAAGCCAACAAGAACCGCCATTTGTCCCCTCTGAGCGGCGCGACCGTTACGTCCAGTGCGATCGCCAGTCTGTTTGTGTCCGTAAGTTTGCCGCCGTAGTTCACGTGACCTACGCTTTTGCATCGAAGTCCAGGCGAAATAGATCGTCCTGGAGGCTCCTGCTCCAATTTACCCGGTGCAGGAGACCGGCCCTGCACTTAATGACGGACGACACTTACAGCGAGACAACATCCATGCAGCTAATTCCCGGCCAATCCAAGACGGCGTCGTTGCCGCCCAACAAGGACACCGATCCGACAAGCGGTGCGTCGATCGAATACGTCACCGACCTGCTACGTCAACTCAATGAGTCGAGCGGAGGCGACACCAGCACGGCGGAAGCCGCCAAGCAGGATCGTCTCGTTGAATCTCGTTTGGGCGTCGCCGCAAGTCTTTTCACAGCCCTACGTTGCAAACACGCCCCAACCGCGGGCCACTCACTGCGCGTGGCACTGGCCTGTTCTGGCTGGGGATTGGCAATGAAACTCGACGAGCAGTCGCTCGGTGATCTTGAAATTTCGGCGCTCCTGCACGACGTCGGAAAGATTGGCGTTTCTGAACAGGTCCTGCTCAAGCCCGGCGCTTTGCTACAAGATGAGGCGGCGTTGATGGATCGGCACCGCAAGATGGGGCTCGATATCCTCCAGAGTTGTGGCGCGTCGGAAGCGGCCCTCGATATCGTTCATTTTATCCCGGCCTGGTACGATGGCAGCCGCGCGAACTTTGATCGTCAGGGCGATGCGCTGCCGCTGGGCGCTCGGATGATCGCGATCGCCGACGCATTTGACGCCATGACGACCGATCACGTATATCGACCCGCGATGTCGCGAGAGAGGGCCCTCAAGGAACTCTGTGAATGTGCGGTGACGCAATTCGATCCGAAACTCGTTCAGCAGTTCGTACGAATGCACGAACATCAACACCCCGCGTGGGAGGCGGGCGTCGCAAGGCGCTGGTTACAGCGACTTCCGGGTCAAAGCCGCGATCTGGGGTGGCGTCAGGGAGAGGTCAGCACGGAGGCGCATTCGCCCGAACCGGCCGATCTTTTTCAAGACAAACTATTAGAAAACATGTACGACGCTGTCGTCTTTTTGAATGCTGACCTGCGGATCGCCTCCTGGAATCGGGGTGCCGAGCGGCTCACCGGCATTGCAGCCTCGAGTGTCATTGATCGAACATGGTCCCCGTCGCTGTTCGACATGCATGACAAACACGGGGTGCCGGTTACCGACGCCCAGTGCCCCGCGGCCTACGTAATCCGCGGTGGTGTCCAGGCGCTTCGTCGAGCCACGATCGCTGGTCGCGATGGCAAGCGTGTGTCCGTTGATCTACAGGCGATTCCTGTTACCGCGAGCGACGGAACCACGCATGGCGCAGCTTTGGTGCTGCACGACGTGTCGTCTCAAGCAACACTCGAACACCGCTGTCAGGATCTGCACGAGCGAGCGACGAAAGACGGGCTAACTCAGGTCGCGAATCGGGCCGAGTTCGACCGAGTCCACACGCTTTTCGTTGATGCGCACTTAGAGAGAAACCTGCCCTGCAGTATGTTTATCTGTGATATCGATCGTTTTAAGTCGATCAACGATAAATACGGCCATCCCGTAGGCGATACGGTGATCCGCACATTTGGTCAGTTGCTCAAGGGATTTTGCCGCCCCGGCGATCTTGTGGCGAGATATGGTGGCGAAGAATTCGTGGTCTTGTGTGCCGACTGCAACAACGCGATCGCCGCAAAGCGGGCCGATCAGTTGCGCGAGGCATTTGGCCGTTTGGAAATCGAGGAGTTGGACGGAAACCGCGTAACGGCCAGTTTCGGTGTGACGGAAATCCAAGCGGGTGACACGCCCGAGACGATGTTGGCGCGTGCCGACCGAGCGCTGCTGCAGGCCAAGGACACGGGTCGCAATCGGGTGATTCAACTCGGCAGCGGCAGCGCGGAAACTCAAAAGGCCGAGCGGCGAAGTTGGTGGTGGACCCGACGTGGCACGCCTGATTTGTTGCTCGAACAGGAACTATTGACGCCGTTGCCGCTAAAGATCGCGATCGAAAAGCTGCGGGGCTTTGTGGCTGATCACGGAGCGCATGTGTCGAGTATCGACGGTACGCACGTTCAATTGAAAATTAATAGCAGCCCGCGAGAATCGGCACGCTGGAACAGTCCGAGGCCGGTCGCGTTCTTGATCGATGCGACATTCTCCGAAGATCAACCCGCCGGCGCCGAGAACACTTCCGACAAATCGGCAGCAGGGTTTGCCAAGACCCGAATCCACATCGAAGTGCGACTGCACAAGAATCGTGATCGGCGGCGTAGCGATGCGGAAGATCAGGCCAAGAATCTGCTGGTAAGCTTTCGGTCCTACTTAATGGCGGTGATCGCCGACAAGCGGCGAACCACGGATCGACGAAGCAAGAGCGCTATGAAGGACCTGCTGCGCCCGTGGACTAGTAAGCCAGAGGGCGATCGTGACGCCGACCATGGACCCTTCATGTCCGACGATCAACAGCAGGAAGACACCGAATTAGGCTAGTGAGCGTGCGGGCGGAAAACAAAAAAGAGAATACCTATGGGACGCATCGGTGCAAGTCTGTCAGGCTTTGAGCTTAAGCTGCTCAATCGGCTTCAGGAAGCCAATGCGGCCGCGACGCTTAATGCGCTGCGCCTGACGACCGGCAAACGGATCAATTCGCCGAGAGACAATCCCTCGACCTTTACCGCAATCGAACAGTTCAACACGCAGCTCTCGACGGTCAAGGCCGCGATGAGCAACGTCACGGCCGCTTCAAGTATCGTGAGTCAGGCTCAATTGAACCTGGATAACGTTCGAACGCAACTCAATACGATTCGCACAAAACTGATCGAGAACGAAGATGGCAGCCTTACGGCAGATCAAAAACTAGCGAATCAGGCCGCTATCGACACGGCAATCGCGGAAATCAACTCGTTGGCCTCCGCCGAAGCCGGTGGCAAGCGAGTGCTGGACGGATCGGCTGATTTCATTGTCACCGGTGTCAATAACAGCCAGATCAGTAGCATTCGCGTAAGCTCGCGCGGACCCGATAGCGCACCGACCATTGATGGATCGGTTACGGGGGCGGGAACTCAAGCGACGCATACACACACTGAGTCGGGTGGCACCTTTAGTTCGGCGGTTACGATTACCCTGACCGGGGAGCGCGGCGCGGCCTCGATCACGATCGGTTCGGGGGATACCGTGACGCAGGCGGTCGCGGCGATCAACGCCGAGAGCCACAACACGGGCGTCACGGCCGCAGTGAATGGCGATGACATTGATTTCACCACGGTTGACTACGGCACCGATGCGATTCTTAAGGTCGAAGTCGTTTCGGGGTCGTTTACCACTGTGGACACCGCCGGAACAGACGCTACGGCGACGATCAATGGCCAGGCCTATACGGCCGACGGCAACACGTTCAGTGTCAACGATAACGGATTTACCTTTACGCTCGAAGCGGTCGGCGGATTCACCGGGACGCTTGATACGGTTACCGTTTCGGGCGATGCACTGACGTTTGCGCTAACGCCCGATCCAGGGAATCTGTCAACTTTGGCGATCGGCGGAGTGCAGGCGGCCCGGCTAGGCGGCCTCAGCGGCACACTGGACCAACTCGTCACGGGCGGGACGTATGCCGGCGTTGACGAGGACGTGCCGACCGCTGTGCGAATCGTCGACGAGGCCCTGAATGACTTGACGCGAATCGACGGCGCGGTGGATGGATTTGCCGACGCTGCGATCGCATCGTCGGCAAGTTTACTCGCGGCGCTGGAGGCCGATCTCCAGGACTCGGTCGACGAGGTCAACGAGGTTGACGACAACGCCGAGACGCTCTTGCTGGCCAAGAACCAGCAACTGGTCAATAACGCGATCGCTTCGCTGTCGATCCTCAGCCAGCAACGTTCGAGCGTCGTGGCGATCATCGAGAGTATCGCCGGGCTCCGCTAGCAGTTTTTCGTCCAAGGGCCAGGCGCACCCGCGCCAATTGTCAGCCCGCCTCTTCTCCGGTATGCTGCCGGGTGACCAAGCAACTGACGGCGAGTCGGCGGCACGTTGGCCGCGCCGCTTGGGACTCGCTCGAATAACATATCGCGGCACCAGCGCGCCGCAGGAGAGGAGTGACCATGTCTTACAGCGTTCCCGATCTTCCCTATTCGTTTGATGCCCTCGAGCCGCACATCGACGCTCGGACGATGGAGATCCATCACGACAAACACCATGCCGCCTATGTGGCCAAGGTGAACGGGGCCGTCGAAGGCACCGACCTGGGGAGCAAAAGCATCGAACAGCTGGTCGCCGACCTCGGTAGCGTGCCGGAGAATATTCGCGGTGCGGTTCGCAACAATGGCGGCGGACACGCAAACCACTCACTGTTTTGGACCGTCATGGGGCCCAAAGGCGGCGGCGACCCGTCAGGTGACTTGGCGGCGGCAATCGACTCGGACCTCAGTGGACTCGACGCATTCAAAGAGGCCTTTGCCAATGCGGCGGCCACGCGATTTGGTAGCGGCTGGGCCTGGCTGAGCGTCGATGGCGGCAAGTTGGTCGTCGAAAGCACGCCGAACCAGGATTCGCCCCTGAGCGAAGGCCGCACCCCGATCCTGGGGCTCGACGTCTGGGAGCATGCCTATTATCTGAACTATCAGAACCGGCGCCCCGACTACGTCGCAGCCTTTTGGAACGTCGTCAACTGGGACGCCGTGGCTGATCGATACGCCGCAGCTAAGGGCTAACTATCGATTTTGCTTCCATGCGATCAAGACAAGAGCCGCGTCCCGAAGTGGGGCGCGGCTCTTTTTTGATTTCGGATTTGGGATTGATGATTTTTGATCTGGCTGTTTCGCGTCCGCGTCCATGCAGAATTCGTGCTCGTGGATTGTCCATCCACTTGATTGAACCTACCGCATATGATTCTTGACACATTTTGTGTGTGGAACGTCTGAAAGGACAAGTGGCGAACCTATCACCACGGATTCCGCGTGGACGCGGACGCGAAACCATGCATCTTCACTTCTTAAATCATAAATCCAAAATCATACATCATCAATCCGATAGCTTTACCAAGAACCGAAACGCTTGCCTCGCGGCGTTGGGGCCGTCGTGACTGTGGCGGCTCAGTTCAACGTGGAGGCCGCCGGCATAGCCCACTTCGGCCAGTGCGGCGAGAATCGGCGGAAAATCGATCTCGCCCTCGCCGAACATCAGATGCTCATGAACGCCACGACGCATATCCTCGATGTGAACATTTACCAGTCGCGACGACCAGCGACGGATCACGTCGGCGATCGGCGTCTCGTCCTGGCAATGCAGATGGCCCAGGTCGAGCGTTAGTTGCAAATGTGGCGAATCGATCCGATCTAATAACTCCTCGAAGCGGGCCATCGTATCGATGAACATGCCCGGCTCGGGCTCGAAACCGATCGTCACGTTGTGCTCAGCGGCGACGTCTAAAACCCGGCTCAAACCTTCGGTCAGTCTCGCCCAGGCGGTGCTGTCGTTTGCCTCGTCCCGCAGAATACCGGACCAAAGCGACACACAGTCGGCACCCAACGTCTTGGCCGCGATGATCGCCCGTGAGAGAAAATCGATCCTTCGGTCGCGACCTGCACTGTCGGACGACAGAAGCGTCGGCTCGTGCTTCACTTGGTGATCGAGTAGAAATCGAGCCCCCGTTTCGATCACACACCGCATTCCGTTGCGGTCAAGCCGATCTCGCATCGCAGCAAGTTGCTCGAGGACATCTTCGCCATACGGGTTGAGCATCCCGTGGTCGAGCGTCAGCGCCACGCTGCGATACCCGATCTCGGCCAACAGATCGACCGCGCTGGCGGCGTCATGATGGGCAAGTCCGTTGGTATTATAACCGAGGAGCATAGCTTTGGATTTATGATTTCAGATTTGGGATTTTGGATTTTGTTTCGCGTCCGCGTCCACGCGGAATTCTTGCTCTGAAGCTGTCCACCAGAGAGCGTGGTGGCAGACAGCAGTGACCTGCTCACACTCCACACCAAAACGAAAACGGGCGCCGCCGCAACCTATTTCGCGACGGCACCCGTGAGGTTTTGCGTCTCTCAACGCTCAGCGTCTAAATCGCTTCACCGCCGGTTTCTCCGGTGCGAATGCGAATCGATTCCGACAGCGCCGAGATAAAGATCTTGCCGTCGCCGATCTGGCCCGTTTGGGCTGTTCGCATGATCGTGTCGACGACAGAGTTCACCATCGCGTCATCGACCACGATCTCCATCTTTACCTTGGGCACAAAGTCAACCGCGTACTCCGTGCCGCGATACGTCTCGGTATGGCCCTTTTGTCGGCCGAAGCCGCGGACCTCGGTAATGGTCATGCCGGCGATGCCCTGTTCGCTGAGCGCGTTTTTGACATCCTCCAGCTTAAAGTGTCGGATAATTGCTTCAATTTTTCTCATGAAAAGCGCCTTTGACAAAAAGTCGCAAGCTCTGCCGAGGCGGCGCGGTTAGCCGCCGCCCCGGCGAGAATGCTTACGAGATGATTTTGACATTCACAGTAAAACAAGGTTACACAAAAATGTATCCTTCTTCGCCATGTTGGCTCACATCGAGGCCTTCGATCTCATCCTGTTGCGAAACTCGCAGGCCCATCACGACGTCGAGCACCTTCAGAATGATGAACGTACCGACAATCGAAAAGCCCCACGTGACGCCGACAGCAACTGCCTGCCCCACGATGACTGTCTGTCCACCTTCGATTAGTCCCAATGGATTGACGCCATCAATGTTCCAGCAGACTCGCGTTGCGAATACACCCGTAAGCAGTGCTCCCAACGTGCCGCCAATTCCGTGCACGCCGAACGCATCGAGGGAATCGTCGTAGCCAAACTTGGATTTGATCGTCGAGCAGGCGAAATAGCACACCACGCCCGCAGCGACGCCCATTGCCAGTGCCGGCATGGGCTGAACAAATCCTGCGGCCGGCGTGATACAGACCAGGCCGGCAACTGCTCCCGACGCCGCGCCCAGTACGCTTGGCTTGCCGCGAGTGATCCATTCCATGACCGCCCAGGCGACTGCCCCGGCCGCTGCCGAAAAATGCGTGACTGCAAACGCGCTCGAAGTCAGTCCATCCGAGAGCAATTCGCTACCGGCGTTGAAGCCGAACCAGCCAACCCACAGCATCGCGGCACCAAGTGCCGTATAGGTCAAGTTATGTGGCCGCATGTCTTCGGTGCCAAAGCCGAGGCGCTTGCCAATTAGAATCGCACAGACCAGCGCGGAAACGCCGGAACTAATATGCACGACCGTGCCGCCCGCAAAATCGAGCGCACCGCCGCCAAAAGCCTTAGCATCGTGCGACCCGAAAGCCAAAATTCCGCCATCCCACACCCAGTGGCACAAGGGACAATAGATTAGCGTTCCCCAAAGAACAGAAAAGACAACCATCGTGCTGAACTTCATCCGTTCGGCGAACGCGCCACAGATCAGCGCGGGAGTAATAATGAAAAACATTCCTTGGAAGAGCATGTGCGTCAACATGGGAATGCCGCCATTCATCGGCGTATCGGGTTCGTTCGTTTCGTCATTCCACGTTCGCTGGACGCCCTTCATGAACAGGTAATCGGTGTTGCCGATCCAAGGGCTATAGGTGTTGGGGATTTCGTTGCCAGCCTCATCCATTTGTACGATGACCGTGCCATCTTTTTCGTTACGCTCGGGTGGATCGCCGCCAAATGCCAGCGAGTATCCCCAGAGTGCCCAGACGACGGTCATT
>Ga0114996_10002137_pt1 | contig 25774 bp, 32 predicted proteins | sample ArcticOcean_MG_C_4_FD_87039 | JGI IMG/M metagenome (GOLD analysis project Ga0114996, IMG submission 87039) | Marine microbial communities from western Arctic Ocean - ArcticOcean_MG_CB4_134 | ecosystem: Environmental > Aquatic > Marine > Oceanic | place: Arctic Ocean: Canada Basin | collected... | reverse complement strand
TCACTCGCTTAAATTTAGGAAGTTTTTCAAAATATTTTGGATCTTGACCTAATTCAATTAGTTCTTTTCTACAAGTTTTTGAAACTTTTTCTGAAATATATTTAATAACATATTCCATTAATCCTAACAATTCTGGGAATTCTTGCCAAGCCGTTTCTACTTCTGCGTGCCAGTACTCAGTAAGATGTCTTGAGGTCATAGACTTATCTGCTCTAAAACTTGGAGCAACAGTATAAATTTTTTCCATAATTGGAAGCATAGATTCAGCATATAATTGCCAAGTTTGAGTCAAATACGCTTTGTCTTTGAAATATTTAACTTCAAAAGTTTCTGCTCCACTTTCTCCAGGAGTTGGAGTAAAACTAGGACTTTGATGTTCCATGTAACCAAGACTTATCATGCATTCGTGATAAGCAGCAAACGTAGCTGCACGAACTTTTAGCATTAATTGTGTTTTCCTTTGTCTCAAAGATAAGTGTCTAATATCTCTCAAGAATTCTGAACTAGTATCTCTTGCAATTGGCCAGGTTTCAGCCAATCCAACAATATGAATATCTGATACTTTAACTTCATATCCACCTGGAGCTCTAGGATCTTTTACAACTTTTCCTCGAATAAATGCTGAAGATTCAGTTGTAATTTTCTCAGCAGTTTTGTAAGCTTTAGATTTATCTTCCGTTATAGTTTGTACTACTCCTGTTGAGTCTCTAAGAACTAAGAATACTTTTCCCTTTAATGTTCGTTTTTTAGCAATCCATCCTCTAAGTTTGATAGTTTTTCCTTCAGATTTAGAAATTTCAGAAATTGCAGTGGCTAGGTAAGTTCTACTAAAGATTGGGACAATCACCTTTCATTGTCATGGTTTAGTTACTGAAATATTCTTTATAAGTCTTTTGCGAGCAAAAGTTTAAAGCATTGGGAAATTGTCGCTAGATTTATATTCTACAAAATATATTTAATTTATGCCAAAACATAAGCACTCACTTTTAGACAATCTTAGACAAATTATTTTTGGAGTCGAGGATGGAGCAATTGGAAATCTAGGAGTTGTTGTAGGAATGGCCCAAGCAGCAGCACCAAATTCATATATCGTGTTAGCAGGAATAGCTACAATGTTTGCTCAAATGATTTCAATGTCAGCAGGAACTTATCTCTCAGTAAAAAGTGAAAGTGAATATTTAAGTTCAAGAAAAAAATCAAGACTTCCATCTCATAAACATCCAATCAACGCAGCATTGATTATGGGAATTTCAGTAATTATTGGAGCAGCAATACCTCTTAGCGCATTCTTAATTTGGGAAAGCACAGCAGGAATAATTCCAGCAATTTCCGTAACGCTAATTGGATTATTTGTTCTTGGAGCTTACAAAGGAACAAGTGTAAAAAAGAGTCCTCTAAAATCTGGAATCGAGATGGCTTTAATTGGTGGGCTTGCAGCATTTGCCGGATTCTTGATTGGTAACCTGTTCACTTTATAATCAAAAGAAAGTCTTAAAACAATCCAGATATACTTTTCAATATGAATTATAACCACGCAATTCATTTAGATAAAAAAACCAAAGAACAATTTGAAGAAGGAGCTAATCAGGATTTTGTTCTAAAGGCAGCACTAATGCCTGATGCACATTTAGGTTATGTTGCACCAATTGGTTCAGTTTTCTTAACAAAAGATTATGTTGTTCCAGCATGGGTTGGTTATGATATTGGTTGTGGTATGACTGCAGTTAGGATTAAAACAAATATCTTATCTGACGTAAAGAAAAATTCAAAACAAATTTACAAAGAAGTTATAGATTGGATTCCTATGGGACAAGGAAAATTGATCCATCCAAAAAGAGTTACTGAAAAAACAAAGAACGAATTTAAAAAACTTCTTGAAAAATTCCAATCAGGTCCTCACGATAACAAAGTTTACAAATTCATTAAAAATAAATCTTTGTCTCATTTAGGTACGCTAGGTTCAGGAAATCACTTTCTAGAAATCTGTGAGAATGAAAAAGAAACTTGGATTGTAGTTCACTCTGGTTCTCGTGGTGTTGGTTACAAAGTTGCACAGAAGTATATGAAAAAAGTTGCACAGAAGGATACTGGTTACGAAGCAACCTTCCCAATTAAAATTACTTCAAAATTAGGAAAAGAATATTTGAATGTTTTAAATTTTGGTTTAGAATTTGCATTATTAAATCGAAAAGAAATGATTTACAAAACAATTCTCGCTTTGGAAAAAGTTCTTGGAAAAGAATTGAAATACGAAATCTGGGTTAATAAAAATCATAATCATGCAGTTCCTTCAGGAAAGAATTACATCCATCGAAAAGGCGCAACTCCTGCAAAGAAAAACGAGCGAGGAGTTATTCCAGCAAATATGAGGGACGGATCATTTCTGGTTGAAGGTTTAGGTAATCCTGAATTCTTACATAGTTCTTCTCATGGTGCTGGTAGATTGTTATCAAGAACTGCAGCTAAGAAAAATATTTCAATGAGTCAGTTCAAGAAATCCATGAAAGGAATTGTTGGTACAATTGATGAAGGAACTTTAGACGAAGCTCCGGCAGCTTACAAAAACATCTCTGAAGTGATGGATGCACAAAAAGATAGTGTAAAAATTATCAAACATCTAAAACCAATTATTAATATGAAAGGTTCAAGTTTTCGAGGAAGAAAAGAAAAACATAGTTAATAATTTTCTTCAGATGCTAAAATAACATATTCTACTGAAAAAGGTAGGTCAAAACTATTATTGTGATAAAATTGATCAAGGTCTTGTGAATCAAACGAAATATCTACATTTGCCCCTAATGAAAACCCGTCTTTGTACTTTCTTACAAAAAGAGCGGAAGTTTCATAATCATCTGAATTCATTAAATCTACCTCTGAATTGTCAACACCAATTAATGTCCATTCTGCAGCTCCTTGAGTAAAAACTAAATCTCCACCTTCAGTTCGATATTGTTCAATATCTTCACTACCTGGTTTAATTAAAATCTTAAAATCGTTTTCTAGATTAGTGATTTGTCTACTAATTTTTCTAAGTTCAGCATAGATATAATGAACCTTAGTGCTATTTTCACCCAATAACATATTCATTCTTCGGAGCACTTGATTGTCAAGCATTTCATTTACTAAATAATTGTATTCAGAGCCCATTTTATCAAGTTCCGGAATATGATTTTTTTGTGATGCTGCAAGATATGCACCGTCAGCAAATCCAATAAATTCCCAACAATCCTTTACGGGAAAAGTTCTGGATTCTAAATCTGATAGTTCTTCCACGGAAGTTTTTGTTTTGTTATTTACTGCTAATTTGAATTCATATTCAGTATTCTCAGTAAAATAGTTTATTAATTCAGGATTCATATTACACCTACATTTGAGCAGTTATGCTCTTCTGGGTGTAAATAAGTACGCCGTACATATATTTAAAGATTATTGCTCTCGTATATTGTTTTTTCGAAAAAGCGCAACACTCAACGCCCTAATGCTTTCTTCAAATCCTTTATACTTGGAACGCCTGAGAACGCAAGCTTTCCATTTATTACAACTCCTGGAGAAGTATAGACTTTGTATTTTTCGAGGATTTTCGGATTTTTAGTTATGTCATAGACTTTATACTTAACTTTCATTTCGTCAAGCATCTTTTCAAATTTACTACAACTTACACAACCAGGTGTTGTTAATATTTCAACTTTTACCATTTATTTACCTCCTTTTATGAATTGTTCTGGATTAGATTTGAATGCCCATTTACATGTTGAGTTACAAAAATAATAAGTTTTTCCTTTATGTTTCAAATTATCACCTTTCTTCTCATCAACACTCATTCCACAAACGACATCCTTAGCCACTTTGAGCTCTCCTTTTGAATTTATACCATAATATCGGCCCTATAATTAATCCTCCAAAAACCCACGGTGCAAAGTTCCCAGGTATGAAATCTTCTTTTCCTTCATGTCCATGTGCTTCGCCCATTAATTCATTTGGTAAACCTGTTGTATCAACAAATTTATTCCAACCTTTGTGAACAACGGTTTCTTCATACCATTCATGAGAGGATCCTATTATGAAAATTATAGCTCCTAAAAATACCAACGACCATCCGATTACTTTAGTCATAGTTTCTCTATGCTTTACAACAAAAGAAGTTGCATTGTATCCGGAAATGCCTAGTATTGATAAGAAAATCAAAGGAGTTGCTCTTCCAATTCCATGAACTATGCCCATCAATGCTCCGAAACCTACGCTTCCTTTAACTGCAATATCTCCGAGTAAAATATAAAAAAGAGGATTTGGACATCCGACGCCCGCGTTTCCTAAAAGAAGACCAAGGAAAAATGCTTTAGCATAATCTTCACGAGTTTCAATAAATTTAGGTGTTTTGAGATAAGAAGGCAAACTTAATTTTATTAATTTTAATTCTGAAAGTCCGAATAGTAATGCTGCCGTTCCTCCAACCATGAAAATAATTTTTGAAACAACTCCCGCAGCATCAATGGCTTCATCAAGTCCAATTGACTTTCCAATTAGTGCAACAAATATTCCATATAATGCAATTGTTATTGCAAGACCTAACCCAAATAGAAGGGCCATCGCAAAACCTTTCTTGTAACCTTTGCCCATACTCAGTGGGACAATTATGAATGCGAGAGGTAAAGTACATGGAAGGACAATCATAGAAATTCCAGCAACATATGAAAATGCTAAATCAACAGTTGATGTTGAAAGTTTGAAAAGGTAGAAAACACTTGCTGTTATAATTGCCAATAAACCAAACGCAATTAGAGAAAACACTCTTCGCTCAGCATTATTTTTCATAGTATAACTTGAGTCTAAACTTTATTAATTTTTCTCATGAATTTAATTCTAAAAACGTACATATCTTTTTATAGAAAAAGAAATTACCCAATATATGCCACATCGTGAACCTGAAAAATTAAGAATGTCACTTGCTTACAAACGAACAGAATTAGCAAGAGACAGGACTTCTTTAGCACTAATTCGTACCGCACTCTCATTTATTTTAGCTGGAGCGGGATTTGTTGGATTTGCAGACAAAGCATCCTGGTTTTTAGCAGTCGGAATCGGTTCCATAATTGTAGGAGTTATCTTTTTGATTGCAACAATAATCCACTTTTCAAAAAATACTGATGAACTAAAACGCATGTTAGAATAATTAATGCTCCTCATCTAGAATTTTCTCAAGTTTTACAATCTCCTTAGCTATTTCTTCATCAATTCTTTCTGAAACAACAATTGGATAGTAGCATCCAAGAACTCCAATAGTTAAACCATAAAGAGCTGCGCCAATTTGAATAGCTGGGTGATCGGTATTAAAATAAGTATATGTAGGTAAAGCAATCGCCCCGCCCCACATAACTGACAACGCTGCTGCTTGAGTTGTTCTCTTGCGAATCCTTTCTTTACGATAATATTTATCAAACTCTTCAGATTTTTCTCGTAAAAAACTAATCCGTTCAGAATCCATATATTATTACTATAACAAAAAGATAAAAACATTGGGAACATACATTAAATATGAAATTAATTGCTCAAGGTGCTGAGGCAAAGATATTCAAGAAGAAAGATTCAATTCTAAAGGATCGAATCAAAAAATCATACAGACTTCCGCAAATTGATATTAAATTAAGAAAGTTTAGAACACGCTCTGAAGCAAAGATTCTAAAAAAAGCAAGTGGAATAATTAATGTTCCAAAAGTAATTAGAGTTGATGATAAAAAAATGAATCTTGAACTTGAGCATATTGAGGGTGTAAAAGTCAGAGATCTTTTTGACCTAGATGATGAAAAACTAAAAAGAAAGGTCTGCCGAGAACTAGGTAAATCTATCAAAAAAATGCATCAAAATGATATAATCCACGGAGATTTAACAACTTCAAACATGATTTGGAATGATAAATTATATCTAATTGATTTTGGACTTGGAAAAATATCAATTAGGGTTGAGGACATGGCAGTAGATATTCATCTTCTAAAAGAATGTTTTAGGAGTAAGCATCATGTTCATTGGGTAACTTATTGGAATGAATTCAAAAAAGCATATACTATGGATAAAGTTTTTGCTCAGTTGGAAAGAGTTGAAGCCAGAGCCAGATATAATAAAGTTAGTTAATCTGCAATCTGATTTTCAAGTCCAAAATTATTAAGAACTTCTCTAACATTCTCAAGACTCGACTTATCAAGCTCAAGTTTAATTTCTGCTTTTTGATAAGCTTCACGCTCATTCATATGAACTTCAATATATTGTATACTTAAACAATAATCAGATAAGTCTCCCAGTAATTCAGATTTCCGACTGAAGTCCATTGCAATACCTTTCGGTCGAATACTGAAAAAATAAAATTCATTCACGGTCATCCCGTTGATATGATATGCTTGGAATCTTTTTATTTCTATCGGTAAGCCAAAAGCAATCTTTATAAACCTCACAAATTAAACACAATTAGACAAAGTTAGTGAAAGCGAACTTTGATCGGACCAATGTTCTATCAAGTTTGTTTAACTCTTTGTTAAAAATATAATGGCACGAATACACGCAAGAGTCAAGGGAAAGTCTAGAAGTCATAAACCTCTAAAGGCTGATGTACCTAACTGGGTAGAAAAGAAACCTAACGAAATTGAAACTTTAGTAGTCAAATTCGGAAAACAAGGTATGTCTTCAGCATTAATCGGACTTACATTAAGAGACTCATACGGTGTTCCGTCAGTAAAAAATATAACAACTAAAAGTATAACTCAAATTCTTAAAGAAAATAAATTAACTGAAGAAATTCCAGAAGATTTGAAAAACTTAATCAAACGTTCTATCGCAATTCGAAAGCACTTAGAAACTAACAAGAAAGACAACGTTAGTAAACGAGGACTTAAATTGACAGAATCAAAGATCCTTAGATTACAAGGATATTACAAAGATAATAAATTATTGCCTGCAACTTGGAATTACAATCCAAAACGGGCTCAATTAATGGTAAATTAAAATGGCAATAAAAGGAAAAGTTACAAAATTAAAGACAAGAAAAGGTAAGAAGAAGTGGTTCCCAGTTAAGGCACCAAAGATCTACAAGAACAAAGATCTACCTCAAGTTACTGCTTACGAACCTGCGGAATTAGTAGGTCGAATGATTATGATTAATATGAAAGAGATTACTGGATCAGGAAGAGATTCAAATTCTCGAGCTAAATTTGAAATCATAAAAGTACAGGGAGATACTGCAATGACTGAATCTCGAGGTTTATTTGTCAGCGATTCGCAAGTTGCAAGAGTTGGGCGAAAAACAGTAACAAGAATTGAATCCGTTTTCTACGTAAATGATAAGAACGGAACAAAAATTAAATTCAAAATTTTACTAGGATCAAAAAACGCAATGTCAAAATTAGTTCAGCATGAAATAAGAAAACTTTCTGAAAGTTTAATTGAAAAAGCCGTTAAGAAAATGGATGCTGAAAGTGTATTCACTGTTGAAGCAGTAAAGAAATTCTCAACAGAAATAAAGAAACTTTCAAAACCAATTTATCCTATTAACGACGCAATAATTTGGAAAGCAAGTATTGTTGCTTAATAAAAAATAGATTAATTTTATCTCAACCTTAAACAATCAAGAGGTTTTGGACTAATTGTTTCAATTCTAAATCTTTTATGAATATGTCTTGCAAGAGAAATCGTTGCAGACTTTTCTCCATGAACAACTATAACTTTCCTTGGTCGAGGTTTCAATTTCTGCATATAATCCATTAACTCTTTGAAATCTGCGTGACCAGATAAAGAAAATGAAGCAACTTCCATTTTTACATTAAGCTGTTCTCCATCGAGCATAACCGTTCTCTCACCTTTTTGCATTCTATCTCCGGGACTATTATAGAATTGATAAACTACAAATGCAACTGAATTTTTAGGATCATCATGAAGCTTTTTCAAATATTGGACAGAAGGTCCACCAACAAGCATTCCTGAAGTTGCAATAATAACTGCTGGTCCGCCATCAATAACTAATTGTCTTTCTTTTCCAGATCCAACTTGCTTGAAGAATTCTGCTGCGAAAGGATTCTTACCTGCATTAATCTGATCTCTCAATTCAGTACTCAAAAATTCAGGATAAGCTGTATGAATTGCAGTGATATCCCAAACCATACCATCAACATAAACTGGAATATCCTTTATTTTCTTCTCTTTGAATAGTTCCGAAACCAACACCATAATCTCCTGTGCTCTACCAACGCCAAGAACAGGAATCAATAATTTTCCTTTACGCTTAATGACTTTCAACACATGATCTTTGAATTCTTTTTCAGACACTGCTCTATCAGGAGATTCTCTTTCCGGATGACCATAGGTTGATTCAGTAATAAATGTTTCAACTCGAGGGAAAGTATAATGAGAACCGTTCAATAATTTAGTATTAACTACTTTGTAATCGCCGGAATAAAGCAAATTATGGAAGCCATCACCAATGTTAAAGTGACACATAGCGCTGCCTAGAATGTGACCTGCATTATGTAAAGTCAATCTAACGTCAGGAGTAATATCCGTAACTGAGCCATATTTCAAAGCAATAGTATTTTTGACAGTTTGCTTAACCTCTTTAGATGAATAAATTCCTTTATTACCTTGCGCAACTGCGATTGAAGTGTAATCTAATTGCGACATTGCCATAATATCTCGTGTAGGTGCAGTACAATAAATCGGACCGTCATATCCATATTTGAAAATATATGGTAAGAATCCACAGTGATCTAAGTGCGCGTGAGAAATAACAACTGCATCTAATTCAGCCATGTTAAATTCAGGAACATTAATCCGAGGATAAGTTGAAGAATCATTAGTTGCTGGATTAATTCCACAATCAATTAGAATATTGCTTTCAGGAGTCTGCATTAAGAAAGCCGATCGACCAACTTGTTGCGCTGCACCCAAGAATGAAACTCTGACCCACATTTCAGAATCAGGTCTAGCACGTTTGAATTCATAAATCCTTTCTCCAACTTTGTTCAAAAACTTTCGTCTTTCAGCTGAATCTTCATGTAAAACTCTTCGAATTAAATCAGTCATCTTAGATTGAATAATTGCATCTCGTCTTACGTCTGGACTCCAAAGTGTTTCTTCCTTAATCTTTCTAATCAAAGAACCTTTCTGTCCAATTACATCATTAGGATTTTTAGCATCAATAATCATAACGCTTCTGGCAGGTTCAAATAAAACTCTTGTAACTCCTGCAGATTTTGGAACAAGTTCCATAACTATTTCTTCAGCTTTCTTTTCTGTCTTCAAAAGTTTTGGATCCAATCTCAATTCAATTCTTTTCTTGAATTCATTAACGAGTTCGCGAATAGTTGAAGTTCCGTTGTTGAAGAACTCTTTGCTTTTGGTGTACAAAATTATATTCGCACCCTCATAACTCTGATTAGAAATCTGTTTAGTTTTAGGTATTTTATTTATGATTTGTTGTATTACTGTTGCCATAATTAGTGTAAATTTTTATTCGTTAAGAATCATGGATATGTTCTTATCAGGTAATCTTCGGTATCCTTTCTTATCAATTACTGCGATGCTTATTCCATCACCACTGCCTGAATCTCTTCGAATTGCTGAATGAATTGAACGAACTGCTAAATCAACTGCTTCTTGTTCAGACATATTTTCCTTGTAACTGTCTTGCATTAATCCAAGCACGAACATCATACCTGAACCTGTTGCTGTGTATGGATCTTCAATTGAAGCTCCAGAAGGATCCAATGATTTTAATCGAAATGACCCATCTTTTGTTAAACCTGCAATAATATTTTGAAGCATGAATGGGTTCCAAGATTTGTAACCGCTGTAAATTATATTTTGTAAAACTGAACTTAAATTTTCCATTGTTGCTTTCTTCCCAGTTTCCAATTCATATAATTTCATTTCTGCTTGAAGATGTTTTAGAATCATTTGATTATCTGAAACCGTTCCAGCAGTTGTCATTGCTAAATAATCTGTAACTGGAAAGACCTTATCTACTTTAGAGATAATTATATTTCCCATCGTTACTCGATTGTCTGTTGCAAGAACTACACCACCAGTATATCGCATAGCAAGTGTTGTTGTTCCCTTCTTTGGTTCAATTTTTTGGTTACTCATTAATGTCACCTAAAATGATAATAATAGACTCGATTCGGAATTTAAAAGGTTTTCTAATGGAAACTAGTGACTCTTACCAAAATAAGTCAAATACTTTGCAGCAGCAGCAGTTACAAAACAACTTTTACCACGAACACCGGCACGCAACTCAGAGTTCAAACTCTTTGCTCCAGTCTTTTGTTTAATTTCGTCTTCCGAACTAACACTTCCACACCAATAAGCACGCGCAATCTTTCCAGAAGAAACTACTTTCTTTAAGTCAGCAACTGAACCAACATCAACAATTGAATCCATTAAATTCTTCTTAGCCTTATCAAACATATCAGAATGTATTTCTTTAAGCATAGACAAAACAGTTGAATCCAATTTTGAAACTTTAACCGTAACTTTCTCGCTAGTATCTCGTCGAGCAACAACTACTGATTTATTCTGAACATCTCTTGGACCAATTTCAATCCGCAAAGGAATCCCGCGAACTTCCCAATCATTAAATTTCCGCCCAGCAGAATAACCTTCTCGATCATCTAAAATTGCACCATATTTATTCAAGGATTTCTTCAAAGCATTTGCTGCTTTCAAAACAGGAGCTTCTTTTCCTTTGAACAGAATTGGAATAATTACAACTTTATTCGGAGCAATACGAGGAGGTAAAACCAATCCTTTATCGTCTCCATGAACTGCAATCATAACTCCTAAACTTCGAGTAGTAAATCCCCAAGAATTCTGCCAACCAAATTCTCTATTCTCATTTTTATCTAAGAAACTAATCTTAAACGGTTTAGAAAAATTCTGACCTAAATGATGTGAGGTACAAGCCTGGATTGCTTTTCCATCTGGCATAAGCGTTTCCAAACTAATTGAATAATCTGCTCCGGCAAACTTCTCTTTCTCGGATTTAATTCCTTCAAGAACTGGCACGGCCATTAATTTCTCATAAGTATCTTTATACATTCGAGACATTTTGAATACTTCTTTATCTGCCTCCGCTTTAGTGGCAAAAACTGAGTGTCCTTCTTGCCAAAGGAATTCTCGAGTTCTCAAAAAAGGCGTCGGATGCTTGAATTCCCATCGAACAACATTTACCCATTGATTCAATCGCAAAGGTAAATCTTTCCAAGAACGAATCCATTTTGAATATGAGTCATACATAATTGTTTCAGAAGTTGGACGAACTGCAAGCCTTTCTTTTAACTTGGATTTTCCAGCATGAGTTACCCAAGCAACTTCTGGAGCAAACCCTTCAATATGTTTGGATTCTTTCTTCAACAAGTTCTCAGGAATAAACATTGGGAAATAAGCATTGCGAACTCCATCGCGTTTAAAACGACTGTTCAAATAATTCTGAATTGATTCCCAAATAGAATAACTATTTGGACGTAAAACCATAGCTCCAGAAACATTTGTATAGTCTGCGAGCTCAGCGGACTGAATTACTTCAGTATACCATTCAGAAAAATTAGACTTCTTATTTTTTAAAGCCATACTTAAGCAAGCCTGACTACATTTATAACAATTTTGAATTATAGGCTCAAGATCTACAATTCTTAAAAACAATTTTGCACTAGCTACTATATGCGAATTGCAGTAATCGGAGATATGCATTTGGGTTTCGATCACCACGGTCCGAGAAAAAATGACTCCTTTATTAACGCAAAAGAAGCTTTTGATATCGCCATCTCTGAAAAAGTTGATTTAATCATACAAACCGGGGATGTTTTCCATGAAAGACTACCAAAACCTGAAGTAATTAGTCCAGCAATAAAGTTATTTAACTCATTAAAGAAGCTCAATACTCCAAAACTAGTAACTCAAGTAAAAAACAAACAAGAAACTCTTCTAACTCGGGAAATTCCGCCAGTTATTCTAATCTATGGAAATCATGAAAAAAGACCTCCAGGATATGTAAATCCTCTTCACCTATTACATAACGCAGGAAGCGTTCATTTATTAGAAAAAGATTCAGTTGTGATTGAAGCGGGAAAAGAAAGGATAGGGATCCACGGACTTTCAAATGTTTCAGAACTATTTGCAAAGGAAACAGTAAAAGAATGGAATCCGAAAGCATTCCCAAACATGAAGAACTTCTTTCTGATACATCAAAATTTTCAAGAACTTCTCCCACACCAGCCTCCAGAAACTCTAACTTACAATGACCTACCTACAAACATGGATTATCATATTCTTGGGCACATTCACTGGGCACAAAGTGATAAACATCCTTCAACAAAAGCGCCCATAGTTCTTCCAGGTTCAACAGTAATGACTGAAATGAAACGAATTGAAAGTAAATCAAAAAAAGGAATTCTGATCCTTGATATAAAAGAAAATATTTCATCCAAATTTATTGAACTAAAAAAATCACGAATACTTCACTATGAAGTTATTAAAATTAAAGGCGAAAAACCTTCAGAAATTACGGCGAAAATTCAAGAAGATATCATAAAAAAAATTGAATATCACACTCATGAATTATTTCCACTAATAAGATATTCTTTAAGAGGAGAATTAGCTCAAGGATTTATTCCAAGCGATGTTTCATTCAGAGCTCTAACAAAAAAGTATCAGGAAAAGGCAATAATCAAAATTGACAAATCAAAGCTGACTTCAAAAGAAGTGGGAGAAAAGGCGAAACTTATTTCAGACTTAAAACAAAATAAAATTTCAATCGAATCTTTGGGAGTAAAACTACTTGCAAAGGAAATGAAAATAAAGGACACTGCCAAACTTAACGATTTATTCACTGCATTAAGCCAGGGCGATCTCGAAATTGCTGAAAAATTACTATGATTGATAAAATTAAATTAACTAATTGGAGAATACACAAAGCGTTAGAATTAGACTTCACCAACGGATCAAATATTATAATCGGAAAAATGGGTTCAGGTAAAACCTCGATACTTCAAGCAATAGCTTATGGACTCTTCGGAACTTTCTCAGAATTAAAAAAACGGGATCTAAAAACCTCGGATCTAATAAATAAACATTCAAAGGAAAAAATCGCTGAAATTGAATTACATATAAGGGACTCACATAACAATAAATTAGTCATAACAAGAAAAATTGAATCTGATAAAACTTCAGAAGGTACTGTAAAGGATACCAAAGGAAAACTTCTAGCAGGACCAAATCCAACCGCTGTAAATTTCTACATAGCAGACAAATTAAATATTGACGAAGATCTATTCTTAAGAGCAGTTTATTCTATTCAAAATGAAACAGATATACTTCTAAGACTTACTCCAGCAGACAGAAAAAAACAAATTGATGAATTGATGAACTTGGATAGGTTTGAAATTGCAAGAAAAACTTGTGTATCCTTAAGAAATAAACTAAATCAAAAACAAAAAAATATTTCAGAAGTTTTAGACAAAGAAAACAAAACAGAAGTTGATACAAATATTAACTTACTCATGAAAGAACTCGGAGAAATAAAGGAAAGAAATGTTAATCTCTCTGCTGAACTCAAGGGCGTTCTCCAAGATGAAACCAAATTCAAAAATGAATTGGATACCTTAAGAAAAGCAAACGCTGAATTGAACCAGTTAACTAACCGGAAAAAATCTTTAGATGGAGAGCTGTCAGAAATAAAATTAAAACTTGCAGGAAAAGAAATAAAATTATCTGCTGAAGAAATAGCACAACATCTTCAATCTTATGAACATAAAAAGGAAGAGCTAACTTCTTCAAAATCAGAATTCGGAACACATAATGAAAAACTAAACACTGACTTAATGACACTAGAAAAGCTGATTTCAATCCAAGAAAATAAACTTCAAGAATTCTCTAAAAGAATTTCAGAAATAAACACACTTAGACAAAAGCTTGCAACAATGGAATCTGAACACAAATTTACTGATTTGAGCGAAAAGATAGCAAAAATAAAATCAAGAGAAAAGGAACTAGATGATCAATATAGAGAACATATGGCAGAAATGAATAATTTAAGAAAGTACATACAAGAGCTTGAAATTGCTGCAGATATTTGCCCAGTTTGTAGAAATCATCTTACAATTACAACTAAAGATAATTTAATTTCAGAAAGAAAACACGCGATTGCAAAAAGACTAATGGATAACAATGAAATTCAAACCGAACAAAGTAGATTAGAAAAACAGATTTCAGAATTTGAGAACTCTTATCAAGAACAAAGTAACATTCTAGAAAAAATTGAGATTGAAAAGAATATTCATTCAGAAAGAGATAAACTGAATCTTGATTTCGGAAGAAATACACACAAAATACAACAATTAACAAAACAAAAACAAGAACTTGAATCAAGAAAAATTTCAATTGAAAATGAACTAACTTTAATTAATACTGAAACGCAGAATTTACTCAGAGACAAATATGCGATAGAAACAAAAGGAAGAGAAACAAAACTTTCTGCAGAATTAAACATAGTTGAAAATAAATTAGTTTCATTCAGTTTCAAACCTGAAATACTAACTGAAGCAGAAGTAAAATATAATGTAACAATTAGAAGAGCTCAAGAAATCAAAACTTCATTAGAAAATTCAGAAATAGTTGTCAAAGAGAAAGATTTAAGATTGAAGGAGTTGAGAGAACGACTTTCAAAATTAAAACAATTTGAAAAGGAAGTAAAGAAACTTGGAGAAAAAGTTGAATTCCTTGACAAGTTAAAAAATGCAATAATGCAAGCTCAAGAAGTTTTGAGAGATGAATTAATCTTGGCTGTGAATGAAGTTATGGCTTCAGTCTGGCTTGAAATTTATCCATATGATTCTTGGATAAGTTTAAGACTCTCCACTTTGGGAAATGATTACACTTTACAACTTAAAGAACCAGAGGGAGATTGGATAAACGTTTCAGGATTTGCATCAGGTGGAGAAAGAATGTTAGCAAGTCTCGCAGCAAAGATTGCATTCGCAAGAGTTCTATCACCTTCAGTAAGCATGTTAATTTTAGATGAACCAACACACAATCTAGACGAAATAGCAGTAAGAAATCTGATTGAAATCATTCACGAAAACGTTTCAGAGTTCATTGATCAAACATTCATAATAACTCACGATGAAAGATTAGCTGAAAGTGCCAATAAAGTTGTAAAACTTATATAACACTAAATTCTTTAGTTAATATGGAATTATATAAACAAAAATGCGTACCTTGTGAAGGAGGAGTACTTCCATTCAAAAACAAAGAGACTAAAGAATATTTAAAGAAAGTTCCAAAATGGAAGGCAATCAAGAACCACCATTTATACCGAGAATTTAAATTCAAAGATTTCAAATCAGCTCAGAAATTTGCAAACAAAGTAGGTAAAATAGCAGAAAGAGAAAATCACCATCCCGATATTCAATTAGGATGGGGGTACGTCAATATAACAACTTATACCCACGCAATTGGAGGATTAAGTATAAATGACTTTATCCTTGCTGCAAAAATCAATAAAATATAGGGGGACAATTAAGCCCCTAAGCAGATTTTAATAAGTCTGCAACTTTTTCCAATAAATCTTTATCGGATGGAAGAGCAATATTCTTTCCTTTTGAATAACGCTTTTCGCCTTCTTCGTTAAAAAATCCCCGTGAAACAGAGATAAATTCATTTTCACCTTCGTCAGAAATTGCCACTTTTCGTGCCACTTCAATGAAGTTGTTTTTTCCGAATTTAATATCTTCGGAACCGAGTGTTTTGAAGTCTACCATTTTGTATTCCTTTGTGTAGCTCTACGAGCTTAGAAACTCATATTATACAAAACTTAAAAGTATTACGAATAGACTTATTTTCGTTTGCGACGTCTCTTCTTACTCTTCTTAAAATTAACATAATAGACTTGCCGAATAATTGGGCTATTTAACAACAAACTACCAAGAATCAACCCAATAGCAAAGGGACGATAAACACGAATAAATAACAAAGGGATTGAAAGAATCATTAATATTCGCGCAGCAAACATCAAACTAAGATGAATGTTAGTTGCACCAGCATGATATTTTTTAACACCTTGATAAACTCGTTTCACAAAGTAATAATACATAAGCTCTATAAATAAATTACTTAGTACTCAAAACTGAAAGAATATCAGCAAATCTACTTAAAAAACCAGAAATAAATTCCTTAGTTACATCGGTATTAAAGTAAAGTCCAAGAACAATTACTGTAACCGTCACTGCAAAGATGTAATGTTTCATAAGAAACGATAAATTTACTTATTTTTAAGATTTTAGGTTCTAAGAGAACATTGCATCCAAGATTCCACCAGCAATATCAGATACACCCTTCATAAAGTAAAGCGCTAGCTCTACAACAGGACGAACATTTGAAGCAGCATAGCCTCCTAAATTCGTAGTAGGTTCTGGAAAGAAAATCAATCCAACTACTAGCACAATTAATATAAACAACATCCATTCATGAATCTTATTTGTAAACCAATACCACATAGAATCAAAATGCTTTTTAATGTATTTATACTTTTTGAGTTAGGAGAAGTAGAATAAAATCAAACATATATACCTAACCACAGCAATTCCGTATACGAATGCTAATTTGCACATTGGACATGCTTATGAAAACATATTAGCAGACTTTCTAGCTCGATATTACAGACAGCAAGGCAACAAAGTTATTTTTCAAACTGGAACAGATGACCACGGATTGAAGAATTATAAATCAGCAAAGGAGGAAGGAATCTCAACAAAGAAATTTGTTGACAAACATGCAAAAAACGTCGAAGAAGTTTTCAAGAGTATTTCAAGCTCTCATGATCAATTTGTAAGAACTGTTGACTCAAAAAAACACTGGCCGGGAGTCCAAAAACTCTGGAAAGCAATCTCAAAAGATTTGTACAAAAAGAAATACACTGCAAAATACTGTGTAGGTTGTGAAAACTTCTTGCTAGCTAAAGAAATAGTCAAAGGCTGTTGCGAAATACATCCAGGGAAACAACTTGAAATAATTTCAGAAGAGAATTATTTCTTCAAACTTTCAGACTATAAAGAAAAATTAATCACACTAATCAAATCTGATAAATATAAAATCCAGCCAAAGGCCGCAAAGAATGAAATATTATCTTTCCTAAAAAATGATTTGAGAGATGTTTCGTTCTCAAGAGAAAAATCAAGACTACCTTGGGGAATTCCAGTTCCTGGAGACAAAAAACAAGTAATGTATGTCTGGGCAGATGCTTTACCAAATTACATAACAGGTGTAGGTTACGGTTCAAATTCAAATAAATTCAAAAAATGGTGGCCAGCTCAAACTCATATAATTGGAAAGGATATCTCAAGATTCCACGCAATTTATTGGCCTGCAATGTTGCTCTCAGCAGGACTTGCAACACCAAAAGAACTGCTAGTACATGGATTTATCAACGATAAAAAAGGTAGAAAGATGTCTAAATCAATTGGAAATGTAATTGATCCATTTGACCAAATTAATACTTACGGTCTAGATACTGTTAGATATTATTTCCTTAGAAGTATTCCATCAAACCAAGATGGTAATTATTCAGAAGAAGATTTGATTGATCGGCACAACACAGAATTAGTAAACACACTAGGTAATCTTCTTTCAAGATCGTTAAACTTGATTGAAAAATCGGGTGGAAAAGTTCCATCAGGTAAATTTGATATATCATTAAAGAAAGAATATACTCAAGCTCTAAAGAACTTAAACGAAAGCGTAACTAACTTTGACTTCCATCATGGAATTGCATCAGTATGGAAATTCATAGCAAAAGTTAATCAGTATGTTGACAAAACAAAACCTTGGACTCTAGACGGAAAGAAAAAAGAAAAAGTACTTTACAACCTGGCAGAAAGTTTGAGATTAATCTCGGCACTGACTTATCCAATTATTCCAAACGCTTCTGAAGAAATTGCTAAACAATTAGGAATAAAGAAAGTTCCATTAATCAAATCAGCTTCAATTAAAGTGGGAACAAAAATAAAGAAAGGTAAACATTTGTTTTCTAAAATATAAAAAAAGGGAAAACGAAAGATTTACTTCCGTTTTCTCATTCGAATTTTTCCTAAGCCTTCGTTAGTATCTAAAACTGCACGAACTGCTACAACTAATCCAGCTGCACCAACGAATGCAATAAAGCTACCTAATGCTGTTGTTACATAAGATGCTGTAACTCCAAGAAGTGCGATTTGTGATAAAGTACTTACACCACCGACTCCTAAAAGTAACAAAACAACAACACCCATCAAGAACGTAACAGAGTTTTCACGTGTAACATTCAAGAATCCTACAATTAATCCCAAAACAAATAGAATTGAGACAATTGAAGTAGCGCTTAGGAAGCCGGTCAAAACTGTGGAGAATAGGGAAACCAATACTCCTAGCAGAAATGCCCACTTTCCATATTCATGGGTTTCAATCATAAGATTCAATGTCTTTAGTTCTTTAAATATCTTACTCTGAATGATATTTACGGTATCCACCAATCAAACTCTTAGCATTATAACCTTTAGAATGTAAAAACAGTGCTGAATAAACGCTTCGGGTTCCTCCGCCACAATAAACAATTATCAATTTATCTTTAGAAAGTTCTTCATATCGATCTTCTAATTCTTGAGTAGAAAGGTACACATCATTTTCAATATGTCCTTTAGCTCGTTCATCAGATCTACGAACATCTAAATAAACACCTTTACTTTTCTTCGCTTCTTCCTGCGAAATTTCCAATATTACCATTTTTTTGAATGCGAGTACCGGGATTTGAACCCGGGTCACCACCTTGGCAAGGAGGAGTGATACCAGACTACACCATACCCGCATGAATGGGGCCACGCGAATTTGAATCGCGGTCGCCTGCTCCCAAAGCAGGAAGGATACCAAGCTACCCCATGGCCCCGTGTCAGTTCTCACGAATTTCCAATTATAAACCTTGCGCTTAGAGATGTAATCACTAATCAAGAGTTAATCAATTATATAAAGAATCATATACATTTAAAATTATGGCTTCGCACAACGTTAAGATGCACGAATTTATTGGACTCTTAATGATTTTTATTGGAACCACTTGGGCAGGATATGGTCTTTATTTGATAATGCTTTACTCAAACTTGATCTTAATCCCTGGACAAGAATTGATAAAAGCACTACACGGTCCAGTATTTGTAGGCATTGGTGCAGTAATAGCCATTTTAGGTTCGATTGAACTCAGAGAAATCTTACCGGGAAAAAACAGATGAGAAAAAAATTAACACGAGAAGAAATTGAATACGGTATGAAAGAATTTATCCAAGGATTGCTTATTGGTGCAATTGCTGGATTCCTTATGGGAAAATTCCTATAGACACTAAACTCTCTTGGAAAGTTTTATAAAGGTCTTTTAGAACGATTAGACAGCGAGCCTGTAGCTCAGTCTGGTCAGAGCGACTGGCTCTTAACCAGTAGGTCGCGGGTTCAAATCCTGTCAGGCTCGTTCGCCATATATTCAAAATGGGCAATTGTAAAGGAAAAGGTTCACAAAAATTAGCTAGACAAAATACTCTTGTTAATGCAATATATAATTTTGTAACAAATAATCCGGGAGTTAATGCTAACGCAATATCAGGCCATCTTTATGCAGACTTAAAAATGAAAAACGCAGGTCTGACAGTCAGAAAAATTGGGTTCTTTATTCCACGATACTGTAAAAAATATATTAGATTTGAAGATCAAAATGAAGGAAGATCATATTTTCCAATTAAAGATCTTGAAAGTGTAGTCAAAGATGATGACTAATCAGTCCCTTTTTATATTAACATTCTAACGCAGTATTATGTCAAAAATAAGCGCAATGCTGTTAATTGGAACTGAAACAGGTTCAGAAAAAACAGTCTATTCCGAACTAAAAAAACATGACGAAATAGAATTTGTATATGAATTATTCGGAAGTTGGGACATAATTGTAAAGCTTGAAACTGAAGATGTTCAAAGAATGGACGAGTTTGTATCAGATATTATTAGAAATATTCCGGGCGTAAATTCAAGTGCAACTTTGATCATTTCTAGATAAATTTAAGAAGTTGCGTAAGCTACGAACTATATGAACTCTCAATACTGGGCAGATCAGATTGCTGAAAAACTAATCAAATCAAGAAAAAGGAAATATTTCACTGTTGCCTCAGGAATTACACCATCAGGTACAATCCATTTTGGAAATTTTAGAGAAATAATTACTACAGATATTGTTGCAAGAGCCCTAAGAGATACTGGAGCAAAAGTTAGATTCATTTATTCTTGGGACGATTATGATCGATTCAGAAAAGTTCCAGAAAATATGCCTAAGAAAAATATTCTAAAAAAGAATCTCGGAAAACCAGTAATTCAAGTTCCAAATGTTTTTGGAACCAAACACAACTCTTATGCTCGACATCTTGAATCAGAGTTAGAAAGTACTGTAAAGGTTGTAGGAATTAATCCAGAGTTCATTAATCAAGGATTACAATATCCAAAAAGAATTTACAGTAAAGGAATTAAAACTGCATTTCAAAATAGAAAAAAGATTGCAGAAATTCTAAATAAATATAGAAAAGTTCCTCTGGCTGAAGACTGGTATCCGGCTTCAATCTATGATTCTGAATCTGGAAAAGATGATACAAAAATAATTAACTATGATGGAAAATACAAAATCACATACAAAAATAGCAAAGGAACAACAAAGAATCTAGATTTCAGAAAAGATGGAAACATAAAACTTCGTTGGAAAGCCGACTGGCCAATGAGGTGGGCTCATGAAAGAGTTGACTTTGAACCGGGCGGTAAAGATCACTCAACTTATGGAAGTTCATACACTGTCGGAAAAGATATAGTAAAATTATTTGATTGGGTCGCTCCAGACTATGTAATGTATGATTTCATTAACATGAAAGGTGGAACTGGAAAAATGTCCTCCTCTGAAGGAAATACTCAGTCACTTGCAGATGTGCTAAATTTCTATATTCCAGAATTGGCAAGATATACTTTCGCAGGAAGAACTCCAAAAACAGAAATATTCTATCCCATGGATGAAGGGATTATCAAACATTACGAAGATTTCTATTATACTGAAAGAGTTGCATTTGGAAATGAAGAAGTAAATGATAAAGAAAAAATACAAAACAAAAGAATTTACAGAATGTCCGTAGTTGATAAAGTTCCAAGAACAATGCCAATTCAACCATCATTCAAACATTGCGTTGAACTTATGAATATTTACCAGGGAGATATTAACGCAGCACTAAACTCTCTAAACTTAAAACGAAAAATTGACAAAGATAGATACACTCAAGTTCTAACTTGCGCATGGAATTGGATTAATAAGTTTGCAACAGAAAGATATGTTTTCAAAATAAACGAAAAGACTCCAAGAGTAAAGCTAACAGATAAACAAAAATCGGCAATAGAAGAATTAACAAAAACACTCTCAAAAAAATTAACAGAAAAACAACTGTTCAGAGAATTTGGAAGAATAACAAAAGAAAACGAAATAGGTGCAAAAGATTTCTTCCAACCAATTTACAAAATATTAATCAACAAAACGGCAGGTCCAAGACTTGCACCATTTATTCTAGCAATAGGTAGAACTAAAGTTAAAAAATTATTAACTATCTAATCTCAATTTCCCAAACTACAACTGGAACTTCAATCTTCCAATTATTCAAAACTTGTGGATGCAACTCTCCAATAATTCCGACCGCAGTTCCATCTAAATAAACTTGACCAGACCGTCCAGTAATAAACATTGGATGATCTTTAGAAACAACTTTCAATTCTTTTCCAAGAGTTCTGGCATAAGCTTGTAAAATAGTTTTAGCATGAGTGAAATTTACTTTGCTTCCAGCTTCAGAATAAGCCATCTTCCACATATCTTCGCTTCCAACTTGAGAACGAGTATTTAATTTAACACATTGTCCCAACTCAAAAATCTTCTGAGGATATTCAACATTAGTATTCTTGCTTAACAATTCAACCAAAGACGGAGTCAGCCAACTTCTCATAACGGACCAATTGCTTGAAACAGGATTAGCAAGCTCTACAATTTCATCATCAGGTAAATTCATCTTCTCAAAAAGATTCTTCTTATTGGTTAAAATAAAAGTAGAAATTTCCTGAGCTCCCGTACCAACCATAAGCTCTCGAAGTTTTCTATTTCTAACGGTGGCTGGTTTCAATTCACCTTGAGTGAAAAACTCTGGATAATGAGGTTCAATATTATCAAATCCATAAGCCATTAACATATCTTCAACTAAGTCCATTGCATGCATTATATCTTGTCGATAAGTTGGAAATTGAAGATGAACATGACCTTCGTCAGTCTTGTCAACTGAAACAACATTGTATCTGCTTCGTTCAAGTAAACTCTTAATTTCTTTATCGCTTGGCATAAATCCGAAAGTTCGTTTTATCAAATATTTATCAACTTTGAAATCTTTAACTGCAAATGTTGGCGTGACAATTATATTATCTTTTGAATCAACAATATTGACTTGTTCAATCTTTCCACCTCTATCTGCAAGACTCATTGCCAAAATATTCAAAGCTGTCTCAACATTTCTCATTTCAAGACCGGTTACTTCAATCAATAAATTCTTACTCCGTTTTGTAACTCTTCCTGATTTCTCTGAATTAATAATTGGTGGCATTGACACAACATCATTTGCTCCATCAATAATAATCGGATAAACATCATGACTATTTACTAAGTGTGCAAACTCTTTTCCTTTAGGATGAATATCAAGAACTTCGGCTGGAGTCATTTTTCTTTCTCCGTCTAAAGGTTCAAACTTAAGTCCGTCCGGTTTAGTTGCAGTATAAAGCAGCGGAGGAACAATTTTATCTAAGTTAAAAATTCCAATTGCAACTTCGCTTCTTCGTCTACCAAAAGTTCCAGCAATCTTTTCTTGAGCTTGAATTAATTGTTTTAGAATATCATCATCAATTTTAATATCGCGAATAATTGCCGCAGCAATACACGGTCTAACTTTCTTAACTTTCTCAGATACATTAATTGTCATAACTGGAGCACTCACATTATATTTCGGAATACCTTGATTCTTAGAATAGTGTGAACGTAAGGCCCGCGCAATTCCTTCAACATTCCAAAGATCAGGTCTATCTGTGGACTTAATTTCAATTTTCAACTCATGACCTCTAACTCTCTCAAGTTCACCTTTGACAAACTTCAAAGATTCTTCAAGCTCTTCAATAGTAAACTTTCTACCTACTAGTTCTTCCAAATCTTGTTTGTGTACATCAATTGTTGGCATTACAAAATTACCTCCTTTCGTTTCAACCAATCTAAATCATCGCTGAATAATTCTCGAATATCTTTGCTTGCAATTTTCTTCTGGAATAATCGATCTATTCCAAATGCTCCAGCTAAAACTGGCGCACTAATTCCCAAACTTTCAGTAATTTCAGGTCTGAATATTCCCGCTCCACCAAGTTCAACCCATTTTCTCAATTCGAGAGAATAACCATCAATCTGAACACTCGGCTCAGTGAATGGATAATAATCCGGGAGGAATCTAACTTTAGTTGCTTCAGCGAATTCTTCAGCGAATTTCTTCAAAACACCCATCAAGTTTCCCATATTCAAATTATCATCAACAACCATAAATTCTAATTGATTAAATTCAATTAAGTGAGTCGCATCAAGAACATCAGGTCTAAAAACTCGACCAATTGTAAAGTATTTTCCTGGAACTTTGAAATCTCCTGCCATAACTCTTGCAGAAACCGAAGTAGTATGAGCTCGAGGCATTAACTGTTTTGCAATCTCTCGATTCCAAGAATAATTCCAACCTATAGAGCCCGTTTTTCCACCGTTCTCGTGGGCTGCTCTAACTGCATCAACAATCTTTCCTTCCGGAAGTCTTCCAAGTTTAGGACTATTCAAATGATAAGTATCAGTCCAAGTTCTAGCAGGATGATTTTGAGGTTGATAAAGAGCATCAAAATTCCAGAATTGAGTCTCAATAAGAGGCCCATCCATCTCTTCAAAACCTAATTCAACCATCTTTAATCGAATATCATCAAGAAATTGTAAATATAATTGCTTCTTACCTATATCTGCCGTAGGAACTGGAGCCTCAACATCATATCGTCTAAATGCTGCGTTCTTCCAGGTACCAGATTTAAGCATAGCTGGAGTTAAACGCTCAATTCGCTTACCTTTTGGTAAGAATTTAAGCACTTCTGAACCCAAAGCATTTCCTTTCAAATGAATTGCAACTCGTGGAATTGTAGAAATCATCTTCTTTCTTTTTGACAAAACAACATATGCATGTTGTAAATCTCCAAGTTTATCCAAACCCATTTCACCATTCCCGATTTTCTTCAATAATTTTGATTCTTCACTATTTTTAATTTTTCGACCTTCAGTAGTAATCTTCAAACCACCTTTGTCAATAGTAATCCATCCGGCTTTGCGACAATATCCCATAGCAAAACGAAGTTCATCAGAACCTAATCTTTTCTCAGCTTCATTAATAACCAATTCTTCTTTACGAAGCAGTTCTAATAATCGTAATTCAGGTAAACCAATTTCCAAAGCAATCTTTCCGTTCCCTTCAAGAACTACAACTTGACTCTCAGCCCGAATAATATCTGCTAATTTCTTATTCTCAATATACATTGCGCTTCGATAAAATTCAGATTTAGTCAAATCTTTATGAGCGTCAACTAATTCTCGCTTAGCCAAACTCTTCAAAATAATAATTTCAGAATCCTGTAACATTTCAGCAAGTTTAATCAAATTAGTCATATCAATACAACCGCCTTAAGATTTAAATAATTATGTCTATAGAAAGTGTTCTTTAGAATAAGAAGAGACAACCACTTCGCATAATATTAGTACTTATTGAATCAATAAAAAACTATCTCTTTTTCATATGAATGTCCATTTGAGGAAATGGAATCTCAACCTTTTCTTTATCGAAACTAGTCTTCAAGGCCTTAATAAATTCATGAACAACTCTGCCTCGACTCTCTCTATTTTTAACTCTCAAACTTACAGTAAATGTTATAGCGCTATCTCCAAACTCTCTAAATCTCAAACTTGGTTCATACTCTTTAATCGTTCCATCAACAGATTTTTGAACTTTTTTTGCTACAGCCAATGCAACTTTTTCAACTTTTTCCAAATCAGAATCATATGCAACACCACAAGAAACTAAGGTAGTCATTTCAGTTTTGGGAGCATTGTAATTTCTAAAGACAGACTCCGCAATTTTAGAATTTGGTAAAATTAAATAATTATGATCCCAGGTTCTTAATCTTGTTGTACGCCAACCAATATCAACTACATATCCTGCAGTCTTTGCATCAAGTTCAATATAATCTCCAAGTTTCATTGGTCTATCCGCCGTGATATAAATAGCAGATAAGAAATTAGAAAGAGTATCTTTAAGCGCCATCGCAACAGCAATTCCTGCAATTCCAAGTCCTGCTAGCAAAGGAGTAATTTCAACACCAAACTGTTTCAAAATAATAGATAAAGCAATAATATATATTGAAAAGTTAATCAATTTACGAGAAAAATTAAATAATGTATCATCAATTTTCCTATGTAATCTCTCTTTGAGTTCATAAGTATATACTTCAAAAAGTGATTTAATAATTCTTGAAACAAGAAAAGTTATTGCGATAATCCACAGAATTGAAAAAATCTGAAGAACTGTAATTGTCCCAATAGAAAAGTCTGGTTGAGAAT
>Ga0114996_10002135_pt1 | contig 25789 bp, 20 predicted proteins | sample ArcticOcean_MG_C_4_FD_87039 | JGI IMG/M metagenome (GOLD analysis project Ga0114996, IMG submission 87039) | Marine microbial communities from western Arctic Ocean - ArcticOcean_MG_CB4_134 | ecosystem: Environmental > Aquatic > Marine > Oceanic | place: Arctic Ocean: Canada Basin | collected... | reverse complement strand
GATCGGCTTGAACAGTTCGCTGATGTAGATTCAATGTGGTCGGATACTTACCACACGCCGGGTGCGGCGAAGCGCCTTGAAGTGGCGGCTGAGCGCTGGCCGATGAAGGCGTTCACCCACTATGTGGCTAGTGAAGACGATGGAACGTGGTTCAACTCGCAAGAAGGGATCGATTTCTTCAGTACGGCAGAGCAACTAGGTTTGATCGCCAGTATCTCGATGGCGCCACACCACCAGTCGGAACTGCGCAAGGTTGCTGAACGGCACCCGGATTTGAACATTTTGTGCCACCACATGGCAGGCATGCGAGCCCATGGTGATGACACTCGTGCGAATCTTGAGAACGTGATCGAGTCGAGCAAGCTGCCGAATATCTACCTCAAACTGTCGGGATTCCACTACCTATCGAGTACGAGTTGGAATTTTCCTTACGCGGACACCCGCTGGATTTACGAAGAAGCCTATGGTGCTTTCGGTGCGAACATGTGTTGGGGATCTGACTTTCCTGTGGTTAAGAAAGACATGACGCACCTGCAGTCGCTTGAGGTGTTTCGCACACATTGCGATTTCGTGAGTGATACCGATAGATCCGCCATATTAGGTGGCACTCTCGAGGGATTGTTAAGCCGTGCTCGCTCGGTAAATAAGTAGACCGTGTAGGTGGTCGCACTGGTCGCAAATAGGCGAAAAGGGCGATTGACTATACACCGATCACGCTATTTGACCCTTTAGTACCAGTCGACTAGGGGGTTCACCTGTGTCGCTATTCGCACTTCCCGGATGAAGTAGTGAATAACAGCAGTCTTCCCCGTTTCCACACCGAAAAAACTTCGACGCAATCTTTCGGATCATGGTGAGCAAATAACGGGGCACTGCGCAATACGTCATCTAGATTCAATCTGGCGCGTCAACCACAATATCTTCGGTTGTCGTCGAGGCCATTCAATCGGGGAAAGATTAGGCACACGCGTACATGACGGCGATCGACTGGCGAAAGCTCTGGCAATTTCTCGACTACTCTGGCGACCAATTTTCTCAGGTACAGACCGAATCTTTACGTTCGCAGTTCTCTGAAATGTCGAATAATCCAGCAGTGCCAGCTTTGACCGCTGGTAGCACTGATTTCAGTTCTGTGGATGATTTCCGTGCCCGCGTACGCTTGAGCGAGTGGGACGACTATTCAGGCGATCTAAATCCCGACACGGGAAATTCTGACGCTGTTTGGGCGTACACGCAGTTCGGTGCAGGTAACTCTAAGTGGGCACCGTTTACTCGACCCGCCCTCGATCACTTTGCCGACTCAGTAGTTGCGTCGATCGGACTTGCGGCTTCTACTGATGGTAAGACAGCCAACATTCAGTACGGTGATCAAGCGTTATTCAACATTCCTCCTCGTCCATATCTGGCGGGTCACGTGGGATTCGAACTCGTGAAGAAATACGGTTTCAAACCACTCATTCCACTCGAGTCAGGCGAAGATATGGAGTTCCGCGAGCGTATTGCTGAGGGGTTCGCCAACGCCCTGAATGATCGAGTCGATATCCTCATTTCTATGACGTCTGTTCTCAAGCGTGTTGCAGAGCGGTTCGATCCAAATTCGGTCAAATCTAAAGGTTCCAGCGGACTCTTAAATAAGGTCAACGCAAAGGGTGCTTTCAGGCTGGCCAGCACCAAACTGAAGAGCACGTTCACGCACCACACTATGGGCCTGCGTGACCTGTGGGAGCCGAAGTCGATTGTTGGATGGGGCCTCGATACCCGGTTCTACAGCGACCAGATCGAAGATTTCTGGGGTCGCTCACCCTTCGAGTTGTACGCATCAACTGAGATCGGTGTGATGGGTGTGCAGTTCAGGGAGCGAGGCGGTTTGGCGCTGAACCCTTACTCATGTTTCTACGAATTTATTCCCGAATCTGAATTAGAGGCCGAACGCGCCGATCCGAACTATCAGCCACGTACCTGCCTGCTTGATGAAGTTGAGCCTGGAAAATCGTACGAGGTGGTTGCCACCAGTTTCTTCGGAATGCCGTTCGTTCGGTACCGCCTTGGCCACATAGTGCAGTTCACCAGCGATCACGTTGGTTTCGGCAACGAATTTCTGTTTATCGGCCGCGCAGATGAACGAATCGACATTGGTGGCTACACGCGTGTCGATGAAAGCACTGCCTGGAAAGCTATATCTAAAGCTGAATTACCGATCAGTGAATGGACTATTAGACGTGAGATCGAGGGCATTGTTCCCGAGCTACATATGTATCTGGAACTGTCGAGTCCGTACGAGGTAAATCGCCTGGTACCAGCTCTGCATCGTTCGTTGAAGGAGTGTGACCCGCTCTACTCCGATCTGGAAAATATGCTTGGTATATGCCCATTGAACGTAACTGTACTTTCGCCAGGCACGTTCGATTCATTTACTGATATGAAATTGAGACAGGGCTCGTCGTTGGTGGGCAGCCGCCCACCTCGTATGAATCCTAACGATGAGATTGTAGGGAGGCTTGTGGCGCTCGATCGCGCACTCGCTCTCACTGCTTAACGCACAGTCTGGTTTTTATGAACGAGATCTACATAGCACTCCCATTTGTTCAGTTCGCAATTAGTGCGTTTCTGGCGGTGCTTGTGCTGTTTTCGGACCCGGGTGATCGCCTGAACAGGCTGTTCACATTGTTCCTCACTGCGATGGCTGCCTGGGGCATCACGATTTTTGTGATGCGTGATGCATTCCCTGATGCTTCGGTTGCGTACGTACGCGAAACCTGGGCACTAGCTGTCATTCCGTTCAGCAGCATCTTTTTCCTGCACTTCGTTCTCAGGTACACGAAGTCAAAGGCAGGAAATCCCATCCTTTACACCTTCTACGCGATAGGCATCGCATCTGCGTTGCTTTCGTTTGGTGGGTTCACTGCAACCGGCATGGTTGAGAAGTTCTATGGCTTTGCTCCCGAACTCGGCTGGGCGTTCCCTCTGGTGCTCATGGCGTCGTATCCAGCCGTACTAATGGCGCTGGTGCGATTACACAGCGCTGGCAAAAGGGAAATATCACAGCAACGCCGGCGCCAGCTGTTCCTTCTCAAACTTGGTGTCATTGCATCTGTCGCCGGAGCCACTACCGATTTCTTCCCTTCGCTCGGCCTGAACATTCACCCACTGGCTGTAGTCGGAAACATCATCTTCATTAGCCTGACGACGTTCGGTGTAACTCGCTACAAGATGATGAACCTGCGGCTGATGCTCAGGCGGGGCCTTGCTTACAGAGCTGTGAGTTCGTTCCTCTTTGCCGTCTATGGAATATGTATTGGCCTGGTATTGCTGATAACGCGTGATTTAAGCACGGTCGCTGCTGTTCTATTCGGTGGTGGTGCCATTCTCATCGTTGGGGTGATGGTCCAGCCGGTCATGCAACGAGTGCAGGCGTTAGTCGACAAGGCTTTCTATCGTGAGCAGCATGATCGAATTACTGCCCTTTCACGCCTGAATGACCTTACAAAGGACATAACGGACTTCCCTACCGTTGCCGAGGGAATTGTGACGACTGTTCGGGAAGCTGCACAGGCCGACTGGGTGGCTGTGCTGCTGCCGGCTCATGACGGTAAATCGTTTATATCTGTTGCCGATACCAGGGAGTCTGTACCTCACTTCGAGCTCTCAGCCACCGGGTCCTCAATCTCGAAAATGAAGCGCTTCGGTGAGATGCTTACGTTTGATCCCGCCGCGGAAACTGAAAACCCGGCGACCGATGATCAGCTTGAGATGGAGTTGTTCGAAACGCTTGAGGTTCGGATGATGGTTCCGATGATTGCTGCCGGGAACCTGGTTGGGATTCTGGCTGGGGGTCGCAAACTGGTTGGCGCAGGATTTATAGCCTCAGACGCCGAATTTATAAAACTGCTGCCGGACAGGCAGCGGTGGCAGCCCGTAACGCCAGGCTGTATGCGGCGGCTCGCAAAGAAGCGAGTGAGCGATCTGCCCTTGCGGAGCTAGCTCAAGTGGTTAGCTCAACACTGGATATCGAATCTGTGTTCGAGCGCTGTGCCGAGCAGGTACGGACTTTGTTGCCAGCCGACAGGATATCTGTCGCGCTCGCTGATGATGAGGGCGAGAATTTTGAATACACGTATGTATACGGCATCTCGGTTCCCGGTTGAGAACTCGGGGCTGTCGGTACGATAGCCGATTCTCCGTTGCAGTCCGTATTCGAGTATCACTCGGGAATTACGCTCGGTATGAACGACACCACGGGTCGCAGGCAACTCGATGAAATGCGAGAAGCAAGCGTGAGCATGGGCCTTAATTCGATGATGGCTGTCCCGTTCATTGCACGGGGCCGGGTGATCGGGACGTTGATCCTCGAGTCGAGGCGCGTTAGCGCTTACCGTGGTGAAGAGTTGGCTCTTGCCGAGCGAATCGGCGGACAGATAGTCAACGCGATCAACAACTCACGACAGTTTGTGCAGGCAATGGAACTGGCTGAAGCTACCGAAGCCAAGCTGAAGGTAGACACCGAAAATATCGAACTGCAACGCCTCAACGAAGCGAAAATTCAGTTCCTCTCGATCGTGTCTCATGAGCCACGCACCCCGCTCACCAGCATGCTTGCTTTTACGAGCCTGTTGAAACGAAATAAGAATGACAACCTGACCGAGAAGAACCTGCGTCATCTGGACATCATAGACAAAAACGGCCGACGGCTTAATGTGTTGATTCAGGACTTGCTTGATGTGTCACGAATGGATATGGGTAATCTTGCTCTCGAGCCGTCAGAGTTCGACATTGCCGAGACTGTGAACGACCTCGTCGACAGTTTCGCACCGATATACGAAGCTAAGTCACAAACATTGCACCTCGACATTATCGAGGGTGAGCAGCTGATTTACGCCGATAAAAACCGTATAGCGCAGGTGCTAACTAACCTGTTGAGCAATGCATCGAAATACTCGCCGGAGTCCAAGCGTGTCTGGCTCAGCCTGGCTGCTGTGGATAATCACCTGGAGTTCGAGGTTCAGGACGAGAGATTCGGTATTTCTGAAGAAAACCAGAAAGAATTGTTTACCGCGTTCTACCGGGTCGACACTGAAGAAAACCGGTCGATCGAAGGAACCGGTCTGGGTCTGGTGATCGCAAAGGGAATCGTCGAGATCCACGGCGGACAGATGGCGATGGAGAGCGCGGTTGGCGTTGGCACTACATTCCGATTCCAGATTCACGATCTGAACATCATCGGCTTGCCTGAAGAGTCAGGCGAGAGCGAATCTCCCGAGTTAGCGGCTTAGACGGCCTAGCGGTTTTTGCGGGCTCGGTAGCGACCGCCCGCCACGAGGCCAACCGCGACAAGCAGCCATGCGCCCGCGGTTCCGTCGACAGAACCTGCGACCGGCGCTGAACACGTTCCACTTGAGGATTCGCTTTCAGTTTCTTCGGTAGATGCGTCAGGCGAGCCTTCAACACTCTCATCGTCTGACGATTCCGGAACTTCATCTGTTGACAGGGGTGCCGCTGTCGGCTCGGCTCCCTCGGTAGGTTCAGCCTCTTCTTTTTCCTCTGGCGCAGGCTCCGATTCGGAGCCTGAATCGCTCGACTCGGGTGGCAGGGTCAGCAACTTGTATGCGGGAGTTGGTTCAGCTGCTAGTGTGGGTGTAGGGTCGGGAGTGGGCTCAATGTATGGTTCGGCGCCGATCGACGCGCGCCATAGGTTTTCGAGTCCGGTGAGATTGAAGCCATAGACGATGTCAAGCGCATTGCTGATGTTCGATCCCCCGCCCAGGGTCGCAAGAAGCTGCGCCATTTTTGCTTTACCGTATTCATCGACCATGAATTTGACCACGCTTCGACTCTGTCCGTAGGCAACCAGAGTCAGGTTGGGATCGCCGGGGAACGAGCGCAGGTTTTTGAGCAAGATAAGACGATCAGTTCCGGCTGCCCATTCGAGGAATCGCTCGTACGAGACAGTCTGGTCCAGGTTGCCGTACTCGGCCAGCCCTTCGTTCAGCCAGAGCGGAACGTTACCGCTTGAATTCGCAGCCCTGGCGACGAGTATGTGAGTCATTTCGTGGGTAGCGGTGCCGATGTCAGATCTACCGGCGAGCACAATAACTACGCTTTCGGAATCGAACGCCTGGCCTTCGGTGATTAGCTCACGACTGGCTGCGAGACTACGTACGACAACGGCGCCGATCATTTCAGCGTTGTTGTTGTAGAGCGTCATGGTTATTTGGGTTTCTGTTTCAGAACCCGTTACTGGCCCCATAATTCCAAGAGACTCAATCGCTGCCTCTGCGAGTCTCTCGGCTCTTGTTCGCACGGGACCGTGGTACAGAATTGTGACGCTGCCCAGTGTGACTTCTTCCCACTCGAACCGTGCATCGTCAAACCGCCACGAAACTGGCTCGGTGAAATGAGTATCACCGTTTTCGTCGGTTATCTCGAACCAGTAATTGATCATCGAGCCCGGTGGAATGTAACGGTCGTTGCTGTTTGTTCGGTGAAACAACTCGCCGTTTACCAGTGGGCGATTGGTCTGGTCGAGGTCGAGGTAGGCGTACTGGGAAGTTCCACGATTGCCGATTTCAAAGGTGACGCGCACGTCGTCGATGCGAATATCCGATTCGACGTCCAGCTTGAATGTCATACCTTCGGGGAACTGTGATTCAACGCTGTAGCTGATCACGTTGATCGTTTCGACACTCTGGGCAGAGGCCGTCGTGGCGGTGGCTCCCATGAACACCGCGAGCACTACAACAGCAAGCAGCCTGAACAACCCGGGTTTCCGGGTGACTGGATATGCGTACGTGGCGTTCAAGTTCAGGGTGTTTCCGGGTTTTGATGAGTGGGTCTAGCAGGTTGAAGTAAACGGCTTGAGATTTCCTGTACCAATCGTTTTACGCCAATCCATGTGTAAAGGGATGCACATTTCGAGTTATTCAGATTCGATTGCTCGCCATGCGTCTATGAATCGCCATGCAGCACTGAGCGGTGTGCCAACCCCGAGTATCCATAATGCAGCCATCGGATATCCGATTATGAGACAGACAACTACGATGGCTACTCGTTCGGGGCGGGTCATAAATCCGGCTGTGCCCTTCACACCAAGACCTTCGGCCCTGGCACGAACGTAGCTGACCATCGTTGATCCCGACATCGCAACGAAGGCGAGAAGCACGCCCAGCTGACTTTCGTCTGCTCCGGATACGAAATACATAGCGAACCCAAGTAGTACCGCCAGCTCTGAGACTCGGTCGAATACAGAGTCCATCAGGGCTCCGCGCTTGCTTACAGTCCCGGTGGCACGAGCGATGCCGCCATCGAGCAGATCAAATGTTGAACTTACCAGTACTAGAATTCCGCCGATAAGGAATTCGCCTTCGCTAATGAAATAAGCCGCTATTACAGCGATTACCAGGCCTACAAAAGTTGCGGCTGAGGGGGTGAATTTGAATGCGACCAGTAACGAAACGGCCGGTCGTTCAAACCATTTGGTGACTGATCCACGAAGTCCGTAGCGAATCGATTGGAGATCGGCCAATGCCTACCAGCCCTTGAACTGAGCTGGTGACACGAGCTGCTTTTGTCGAACCTCGTCGTAGTAATCCAACACGCTGTCTGCCACCCGGGTCCAGCGGTACTGACTCACGGTAGAGCGACCGTCCATGGCGAACTGGGTTCGCTTCACGGGATTTTCGATAAGTCGTTTTATCGCTTCGGCAAGTGCTGCTTCATCTTTGGGTGGCACCATAAGGCCTTCACGTCCATCGGTCATTACGGACTCAAATCCGGGGATCTTGGAGGCCACTATTGCTGTTGAAGATGCCATGGCTTCGATGATGATGAAGCCGAAGCTCTCTTTGCCTGTGTTGGGTGCGATGAATATATCGGCGTTCTGGTAGTAGCCGGGGAGATCGGCGTCGGTGACGGGTCCGACGAATACAACATCGTCGAGGGCACGTTCGCCCATGATGCGATACGATTCTCGGTCGGGTACACCGGCACCGGCGACTATCAGCCGCAGTTTTGGGTACTGCCATTTCAGCAGCGAGTAGGCACCGAGCGCGAAGCGAAGTCCTTTACGCGATTCGTTTACCCTGCCGACGAATAACAGGTTCATTGCGTCTTGCTTGAGAACGGTTGGTCTGGCTACTGGTTCAGAGAACCTGTCGACATCCAGGCCGTTTGGGATTACTCGATAATCACCTTTGAAGTAACGGTTTGCGAAGTCCTTGGCTGGTTCGGATACGGCGATCCGACCGTTCAGCCTGATGGCTCCTCGTTTGAGGACTTTTTTCCAGAACATGTAGCCACGTCCGCGCCCTTCGTTGAACGCGTGGAACGTGCCAATTGTGGTTGAGGGAGAGAATCGAGATGCCGTGAGCGCGAACATCGGCATCAGAGGTTCGTGGATGTGGACGATGTCGAACTGCTCGTTTTCGAGCATCGTTTTGAGACGCCAGTCCTGCCATACCGAGAAGGAAATTCTGGCTACAGACCCGGCGGTGGGTACGGGTACTGATCGACCGAAAGTGCGGAGATCGACGTCGCCGACATCGACAGCCGATTCATTACGAGTACATGGAGCGAGGATCGAAACGTCGTGCCCGCGTGATTTGAGCTCTTTGCTCAGGGTTGCGATGTGGCGTTGCACCCCGCCAATGTGGGCAAAGTCGTAGGGCGAAACTTGAGCAATTCTCAAATGCGTACCCCCTGTGTTTCGATCGTGAAGAAGTATCCCGAATAAAAAACTATGTGCTGCCGTTGGATCAAGATGAGGCAATCATATTGGTTTTCCAACGGCGAACACTAGTTTTTCACAACGTTCTAAGGCCGAAAATTACTCAGCTTCTGTTGCTTCGACGACTGCGTCCGGGTCGTGCCCTTCCGCGAAACTTTCGACAGCAACACGAGCGTCGTCGTCTCGCATTTGCACTGGAGGCGACTTCATGAAGTAGGCAGATGCAGGTTCGATTGCGCCGCTGACGCCCTTGTCCAGGGCAATTTTGGCGCTGCGAATGGCGTCGATGGCTACTCCAGCAGAGTTCGGGCTATCTTCAACTTCGAGCTTCAGTTCAATGTTGAGAGGCTGGTCACCCCATGATGTGCCTTCGAGGCGGATGTATGCCCATTTGCGGTCTTCGAGCCACGGGACGTGATCGGAAGGTCCGATGTGCACATCGTCGGTCGGAAGCTCTTTTTCGAGCTGGGACTGAACGGCGTTGGTCTTCGATATTTTCTTAGACTTCAGGCGGTTACGTTCGAGCATGTTGTAGAAGTCGGTGTTGCCGCCGAAGTTCAGCTGGTAGGTCCTGTCGAGCCGTACGCCACGGTCTTCGAAAAGTCGGGCGAGTACTCGGTGGACTATGGTTGCACCGACCTGTGACTTGATGTCGTCGCCGACGATCGGGATGCCTCGGTCGATGAATCGCTTCTGCCAGTAATTCTCTCGGGCGATGAAAACGGGTATGCAGTTCACGAACGCAACACGGGCTGCGAGGGCCTGCTCGACGTACCAGCGGGTTGCCTGCTCGGATCCGACTGGGAGGTAGTTGATCATTACGTCGACTTTACGGTCGCGCAGAATGCCAACGATGTCGGCAGTTTCGCCACCTGGAGTCGAGGGGTCGTGATTGACTTCGACAAGCTCTTCGAGGAACTCACCGATGCCGTCGTGGGTCATTCCACGGTCGACCTTCACACCCATGTTCGGCACATCGTGGAACTGAAGGGCGTTGTTGTTATTAGAAACGAGGGCTTCGGAAAGGTCTTTGCCGACCTTGTCCTTGTCGACGTCGAATGCCGCAACGATGTTGACGTCGCTCAGGGCGTATCCGCCGAGGACGTTGTTCATGAGGCCGGGAATATTGGCCGAGCCTTCGTCGACTTCACTGTATTTGTAAAGTCCCTGAACGAGGGATGAGGCGCAGTTACCTGCACCGATGATTGCGACGTTGATTTTGCCCAAGATCGAGCCTCCGATAGAAGATAAAGATTTGAACAGCGAGTCGTCCGTGTGCCACTCTGGCTTAAAGCGCTCGCGTGTTCTTTAACGCATGGGAGAATAGCTATCGGCGTAGGGTCTGTAGGGTTGTTTTTTCTCTTTATCGACGGTAGAAGTTCCCAAATGTTCCGGAACTAGCCTGCGTTATCGGCCTTTCGCGTCCCGAGCAAGGTCGAGGGATCTGGGTGGGTGGAGCGGTAGTTCGCTATCCATGGTTTACGCCTCGGTTGCCAGCTCCTTAGCCCAGCAACGGTGTTCGCGTCCACCCGTCGCGCGACCCCACACCGGATCCCTCCGCAGGGGTCGGGACGCGTGAGAAGACTCCGTTGGCTACCCACTAAACCGATACTTGCATTGCTTCGGCTATGTCGGCGAGGGAGTGGGTCTTGATGTGGGGATTGGCGCCAGACCAGATGTAGTCGAAGTGCTTGCGCAGGATCTGGGCGTAGGTGCTGGTAGCGGCGACGTGCTGCATTGGAACGAGACCATCGATCGAACTGCCGTCGACTGCGTCTTCGGGTTTACCAAAATGGTAGGTTTCGACGAACGCCGAGGCGGTGGTCATCACAAGGTAAACCGAAGGCCAGTGATCAACGAATCTAACGTCGATTCCGAAGTGTTTTCTTGCCCCGGCTTCCTTCTTCATTGCAGCGATAACATTCAGACTCCGCCAACTGTCGTTGTACAGCGGGCCGCCCTTGAACCACGCCTCGTCTTCAAACTGGGCGCCATCTTCTGCCACGGCACGAGCACGGGCGAATTCGCTGACGGGGTTTACGAGAATCGCACGCACCTGGACGGGTCTATCTTCAGCAGCCATTTGTCGAAGGATAGCGGTGTGCCCCCTATCACCAAAGAACTCCCGTAATCCGATGCCCTGGAGGAGGACTTCTCCCTGTGCTTGCTCGAGAGAATTCGCCACTGCTTCAGCTGTCGACGGGTCGGTACTTCGAGGGCCAAGTATACCGAGAACCCCGTGGTTCACAGCACCTGAGAGAATTCCTGTAAAACGGGATAGTGCATCGATGTCCGATGCTAATGTTTCTCCTGCAGGTTGGGTGCCAACAGTTGGCAACTTTGGCGTCGACACAGGCGTTACAGAAGCAGGAGTAGCGATAGTGGCCGGGGTGATTTTCGGAGACAGGACCGCTTGTACAGATTCCTCTGTGATGATCCACGTCTTGCCTATTCGTCGGGCAGGGATTAATCCTGCTCGAAGCCACTTGTAGACGGTCTTTTCGCTTACGTTCAGCCGGGCTGCAACTTCTCTTACTCGGAGACTCATAGCTATTCCACCATGTACCAGTTAAGTCATTGTTATTCCTAATAGTTCCATAAAAGTAAGTATTAAGGCAACTTTTACTGATATTACACCAACGTGCAGTCGGTACTGACGGCAATAAAAGAGCCGTCTACACCACAGTACAGACGGCTCTTTATGCTATCCGGTTCTGCGATTTGGCTTGCTAGTAGCCAACTGCTGCGCCGTCTTTTCGTGGCTCGGACCCAGCGGTAAGTACGCCCGTCTCTGCATCTCGGGAAATTACCTGACCACCGCCAAATACGGTTCGGTCGTATCCGGAAACAACCTCGACAGTGTGACCACGTTTTTCGAGGTGACGTACTACGTCGGGTGAGATGTCTTCTTCGACGAGAACGTTTTGCGTGTCTTCAACATCGATCTTGAAGCGTGGAGCGTCAAGAGCCTGCTGCGAATCCATTGCGTGGTCGATCATGTTCGATGCTACCTGCAGGTGTCCCTGTGGCTGAACGAATCCACCCATCACACCGAAGCTGAGCCACATCTCATCGTCTTTCGTTGCCATGGATGGGATGATCGTCTGGAACGGTCGCTTGTTGCCTTCGAGATAGTTGGGGTGTTCAGGATCGAACGAGAATAGCGATCCTCGGTTCTGGAGCGCCATGCCCAGGGTTGGGACGACGAGGCCGGAACCGAACCCGGCGAACAGGCTGTTGATGAGCGAGCATGCTGTGCCTTCGCCATCAACCGCAGTAAGGTAGACAGTGTCCGCTCCACCCATGGGATCGCCGTAGGAAACGTTTGGATCTGCCTGCGTGCCGGATATTCCTGCACGGCGGCGATTGGCATAGTCCTTGCTGAGCAGCGGGCCGATCGGCACTTCGGTCACTCGCGGGTCGGCGACGTACTGGAATGCGTCCATGTACCCACGACGCATCGATTCGATCAGGTAGTGATATCGGTCTGGTGACTGTGCACCCATCGACCCAATGTCGAAACCCTCGGCAAGGTTCAGGGCTATCAGTGCAGCAATTCCCTGCCCGTTTGGTGGGCATTCCCAGATATCGACTCCGCGGTAGTTAACGCTTATCGCCTCGTCCCAGTCGGAGTAGTGATTTGCGAAGTCCTCTTCGGTGAGCCAGCCACCTTCTGCCTGAATAAAATCAACTGTCTTCTTGGCGATCTCACCTTTGTAGAAAACTTCGCTTCCGCCCTCAGCGATCATCTGGAGAGTGCGACCGAGTTCTGGGAGGGTGACGATCTCACCGTATTTTGGTGCACCACCGTTTGCACCGGGGAGCATTTGCTTGCCGGATGGGCGGTAGTTCAACTTCGAAAGCGTGTCTTCACTACCCCAGCCATGAGCGATGACTTCTGAGACGGCGTAACCGTTCAGGGCGTAGTCGATAGCCGGTTGAAGCACTTCACGAAGGGTCATTCGTCCGTACTGGTTGAGAGCAGACTCCCAGCCATGGACAGTACCTGGAACGCTAACAGCAAAGTGGCTGCCTTCATGGTTGTTCGGGATCGAGTCGAATCCGGCTTTTCGAACGTCATCAACGTTGGCTGCCGCCGCCTGGCGACCTGACCCGTTTAGAGCGATTACTTTTCGTTCGTTCTTGTCCCAGATCAGGGCGAACATATCGCCACCGATTCCCGTCGACATCGGTTCAACCACGTTGAGTACGGCTGCGGTTGCGACTGCCGCATCGATGGCATTTCCGCCATCTCTGAGCATCTCTAGACCTGCCTGCGCAGCGAGCGGCTGGCTCGTTGCGACTGCGCCATTCCGGGCGACTACTGCAGATCTTCGGGATTGAAAATAACTCATCTAGGGTGCTCCAAAACGACCAAAACAAACGGTGCGACTCACGCATTAATGGTGAATCGAGCCATAGTAGCACCGTTGGTTCGCATCGTTAGCTAATCTGCTGCGTCGGGCGTACCCGGAGAATCGCTACTTTCCCCGACGATACTCACCGTGTAGACCTACACGGAACTGGATACACGGAATCGGATTCCGGGGAGTTCGGAGCGACACATTAGCTTGTAGCGAACAGAGAGGCTTGAGTACGAACCGAGAACAATCACGCTAGCGTGTAGCTACACGGTTAGGCTCACATGGCTGCTTGAACCGGCCACGAGCTGGAACGCGTAGAAAGGACTTTCCAAAGCTCAGAACAACCGCCAATGGTGGTTAGCGTGCTCGTGGGTTTAATACGTCGTTGAGTGCGTCGCCAACGATGTTCCAGCAGAAGATCAGCAACCATACAACAACGATTGGTGCGAGCAGTTGTTCGGGGTGATCGCGCAATACCGAAACACTGGCACCACCCCGTGCGGTGACCTCGCCGATCATCACCCCGAGGCTTGGGCGTGGCGGTTGAACACCGAGTCCAAAGAAGCTGAGCATTACTTCGGCCAGTGCGATGGCCCCGATACCGAAGCTGACGGAAACGATGATCGGGCTAACGACATTGGGCAGAATGTGTCGGAAAAGAATTCTTGGGGTGGTGGTGCCCATTGCCCGTGCAGCTTGAACGTATTCTGCCTCTCGCAGTGCAAGCACCTGCCCTCGTACGAGTCTCATCATCCCGAACCAGCTAAGTGGGAGCAAGGCGATGCCTATAACGACATAGTCGACTATCCCGGAGCTGACGAGACCTGAGATACCAGTGGAATCTTCTATATCTCGCGCAAACTGGACGATTCGTGGTTTTAACGTGGCTGCAAGCAAGATTATTAACAGGATGTCTGGGAAGGCCGATATCACCTCTCCAATCCGCATAATCACGGCATCTATCCAGCCGCGAAAGTATCCGGAAACCAGCCCCATTGTCACGCCTAGAAACAGGCTTCCCGTAATGAATGTCGTGATCGTGATGATGACAGTTGTTTGAATGCCCCAGACCACACGGGTGTAGATATCTCTGCCGAGCCGATCAGTTCCAAGCCAGTTCTCCGAGCTTGGTCCCTGCTGTGTCTGGGCCAGATTCGTTTTCTGGTAGTCGTGCGTCTGGATAACCGGAGCGAAGATTCCCAGCATGTAAATGAACGTAATAATGACCAGGCTGACAAAGGCCAGTTTTCGCTTTCGAAAACGAGCCCAAATGGAACGCCAATGCCCGCGAGTTGGTGGAAGCTCGGGTGCGATAGATGTTGATTGTGAAACGGTTGCCATACGCCTACTGCAGCCTTATCCGTGGGTCGATGATCGTGTACGCAATATCGATCACAAGGTTTGCCAGCACAAGCATCCCAGCCCCAAGTAAAACCAGGGCAGTGAGTATTGGGAAGTCTCGCTGGAATATGGCGTCGAGTGATAGCCGTCCCGCCCCTGGGATTCCGTAAATCAGCTCAATAATCAGCGATCCACCGAACATGCCAGCCATCGTGAATCCCATGATTGTCAGGATCGGAAGCAGAGCGTTTCGAGCGACGTGGCGATAATTGACCACGAAGTTCGGCATGCCCTTGGCCTGTGCGGTACGGACGTACTCCTGTCCGATGACCTCGAGAGTGCTCGCCCGCATGTGCCGAACGAAAATCGCCGCGCTGGGAATCCCGATCGTAAGCGCCGGGAGGATTATCTGAGTCGAGAAAAATCCCCCCCATCCGGCTGCGGGTACCCAGTGGAGCTGTACGGCGAAGAAAAGTATCAGGAACGGCGCTGTGAAAAACACCGGCATTGCGTAGAGGATCAGCATCGATATGACGATTGCCGGGTCGCGCCCCGTCCCCTGCCGTTTCGCAGCGTAAAACCCGAGCGGTAGTCCAATGATGACTGCGATTATCAGGGCGGCGATGTTCAGCTGAACTGAAACCCAGAGCCGTGGGGCGAGAATCTCAAGAACTTTTCTACCCTGGTAGTGGTAACTGTCCCCAAAATCGCCCTTAAGCACTCCGGCAATATAGCTGACGTAACGCACCGGAATCGGATCGTTCAGACCCATACGCTCCCGCTCACGCTCGATCCTTTCTGGAGTCGACCGGTTGGCGAGTCGCAGTTCAGCCGGGTCGCCGGGGGCCAAGGTTCCCATCATGAAGACGAAGAACGCCGCTAAAGCCAGCAGTATGGGCGTCCAGAGCAGTCGCCTGATGATGTATGCCAGCATCTACTGTTGCGGTCCTCCGGATTTGGCCATCATGTCGAACTTATTGAAATCGAACTGAGTAAAAATCTACCCCGGCACCGAGCGGTTAAGCCCAGTCACGACATATTACCTACGCCGTGTTTTGCCGGGGCAATTTTTACTTATTTACTAAGCAAATACTATTTGTCGATCCAGACGTCTTTGTACTTCGCTATAGTCAGCGATGAGAACTTGTAGCCCTTCACCCATGACTTCACGAGTGCCTTGGAATCTACTCCCCACCACAGTGGCAGCCACGCGGCATCGGAAACGACTATCTGCTCGGCGTCGTTGTAGTACTGAGCCCGTTTTGTCGAGTCTTGCTCGGTTTGCGCTGAAACGACGTATGCGTCTACCTGATCGTTAGCGTAGCCGCCGTAGTTGATGGCGCTGCTTGATCGGAATAACACGTCGATAAACGTCTGCGGGTCAGGGTAGTCAGCCTGCCATGACAGTCCACTCCATGCTTGGAGTCGTCCACGGTGAAGATCCTGAATGTACGTTGCCCATTCAACCTGCTGAATCTCGATTTCTATACCGAGATTTTCCCGCCACATATCAGCGACCACCTCTGTGGTCAGACCCGGTGAACCACCTGTGCCGGGAACCGTTAGAACGATTAAAGGACGGGTGGATGCGTCGGCGTAGGCAGACTGAGCGAGCAGATCGCTTGCCAGTTCGGGATCAAATTCAAGCCCCTGTATATCTGGCGAGAAGCCGGGAAAACCGGGAGGAATGATGCCATAGGCAGGCTTTACGAGATCTGAGAATACCTGTTGAGCGATCAGTTGCTTATCGACAGCGTGATTGAGCGCCTGTCGGAAGTTTGAGTCGTCAAAAGGTGGCTCGTTCATGTTGAATCCGACGTAGGAAACCGCGAAATTCGGCGGCACTTCTACCAGATCCTTGTTGATCTCTTCTGTCGGGTCCTGGACACGCTCGAGATCGGCGAGGCCGACACCTGTAATGTCGATCTCGTCGTTTTCGTACATTGCCATCGCCACACCACCAGCGAGGTTAAATACAACTTCATCGAGGTAGGCTGTGCGGTCCCAGAAATTATCGTTACGGGCGAGTCGAATTCGCTGTCCGATTCGATATTCCTTGAGAGTGAATGGTCCTGTGCTGACAGGTTCATCTGTCCATTTTCGTCCGAGAGTTTCGACGTTGTTCTTGTTCAGCACGAAAGCTGTCGGGTACGTGAGCTTGGCTATGAAATAAGCCTTGGGAGCGTCGATGGTGAGACGAAGCGTTCGCTCATCTACGACCTCGATTCCCGATGCGGAGGAGGTTTTGCCGTCGACGATGTCCTTGATACCAACGATGTCGCCCAGAAATTCTTCTGCGACGGTTGATGCTGTGTCGGGGTGAGCTGCGCGTTCGAACGACCATTTGAAGTCCTGGGCCGTTACAGGATCACCGTTCGAGAACTGCAGATCGTTACGGAGTTTGAACTGGTAGACAGTGCCGTTTTCGAGGACTGACCATGATTCAGCCAGATCTGGCTCAAACGGGTCAGACGTGTTCGAGCCAAGTCGGACCAGACCTGAGAAGATCTCGATAACTATTCCGTAGGAAGTCCCATCGGTCACCAGATGCGGGTCCAGCGTTGGGGGATCGCTCCAGAGCGTGTTGAACACACCTCCGGTAGCCGGTCCTGCGTCTCCAGCGCTTGCCGAAGCGTCTTCTTTTTCCTGTAGGTCAGGAGCGATCGCAGGCTGTGTGGCTCGTGCGGCAGGAGGAGTTGAGGTTGGGGGAGATGGGGGCTCTGTGGGAGATCCCGATCCGCTGCTGCAAGCAACCGCAGCAACAAGGGCAAGGCTGAGCGCCATGCCAATAATCATTCTTCGCATCGATGTAGATCCTAGGTTCAACTTATTTTTCTCGATTGGTTCTGTTTGCATTGTTGCGACTATGTAATTCTTACGGTTTTACTGCATCTACGGTTTTTATGCTCGTGAGTTCAGATGCGGCAAGTTGTGATTTGATTTTGTTTATTTGCCAGATTCGCCAGAGCCACCAGAGCCAGACGAGGCTGATGCCGACTCCATCTGCGAACTTAGATAGGATTTCAGTAGCTCGTCGATATCGCCATCAAGAACAGCCTGAGCATCAGCCGTCTGATAATCGGTGCGGTGATCTTTGACCATCTGGTAGGGATGCTGGACGTAGCTTCGAACCTGCCTGCCGAACTCGGCTGACACGTGCTCGCCCTTTAGTTTGGCCCGCTCTTCAGCTTTTTGCTTCATATCCAAGTCTACGAGACGTGACAGCAAAATTTTCATCGCCACATCGCGGTTCTGCGCCTGTGAGCGTTCGTTTTGAACTGCAACGACAAGCTTCGTCGGCAGGTGGGTCAGCCTGATCGCAGTCGAGTTTTTCTGAACGTTCTGGCCACCGTTACCGCTGGCACGGAAAACATCCACTCGAAGATCGTCCGTGTTGATTTTCACTTCTTCGGCTTCATCAGCTTCGGGAAGGACCTCTACTAGCGCGAAACTTGTGTGACGTCTGTGATCGGCATCGAATTGTGAGAGTCGAACGAGACGGTGCACGCCGCGCTCTGACCGCAGGTATCCGTAGGCATATTTGCCGTCGATTTTGATCGTGGCGCTCTTTATTCCCGCTTCGTCCCCGGGGGTGAGGTCCAGCACCTCGGCATCGAACCCTCGACGCTCCGCCCAGCGTGTGTACATGCGGACGAGCATTTCTGCCCAGTCTTGCGCATCGACTCCACCTGCACCCTGCTTTACGTAAAGAATTGCGGAACGTTCGTCGTACTCACCGCTCAGTTGTAGTTCGAATTCGAGAGATTCAACGGTTTTCGTGAATTTTTTTAAATCTTTTGCGAGAAGTGCGTTTAGATCGTCGTCGCGCTCCTCAACGGCAAGGGCAAGAAGCTCGACTGTGCTTGCGACATCGGCAGAGAGGTTCGTCCACGTCTCAAGCTCACCGCGAACGGCTGCCAGTGCGCGCATTGTTGATTGAGCGTGTGCTGGACTATCCCAGAAACCCGATTCGGTAGTTTCTTTGTCTAACGAATCGACTTTGCGCTGAAGCTCGGTGAGGTCAAAGTCGCCTCACAATCTGCTCGACGCGCGAGGTCAGTTCCCGGGCGTCGCCGAGAAGTGTTCGCGTGTTCGATGTTGTTGCTTCGTTGTTTGCCATATTTGCACCAGCGTGTGCCAAAAAGCGAACGAAAGAGAGCGATTTGGGCATGAGCACCGCCCGCTTCGTTTCGTACGCAATCGTGAAATTATAGCAACAGGCCGATTTGCATACTCGTGTTTCCGGGTCTCAGACCGGCATATTTTGTAGACCATTCGGGGCGGCTAAATGTTATCTTTGGCTCATCGGGGCGTGGCGCAGTCCGGTAGCGCACTGCACTGGGGGTGCAGAGGCCACAGGTTCAAATCCTGTCGCCCCGACCACATATTAAAGTTCGAAGACCCACCAATATGCGTGGGTCTTTTTGTGCCTTCAAACCCGCCCGTTCCGTGATCTCAGATGTCTAGCTAATTGCGGTTCGGCGTTCCGGCTTCTTGATCGACAGGAACACCATTGCGGCGGCGATAAGCAGTCCGGACCCAACCCACAGCACGATCTCGTACGAACCTGTCACATCGAAAACCCATCCTGCAGTGATCGGCATGCTGAACATGAACACGTTGTAGATGGGTGACAGCAGTCCTCGGATAGTAGCGAAGCGCTTACGGCCAAAAAGGTCACCGACGAGTGCCCAGTTAAGTCCTGATCCGACTTCAGTCCCGATGAAAAGTAGCATCGCTGCAAAGATCGGCCATGGGCCATCGGCAATGTTGAGCAGCATGAGCGACAGCGCTGCTGTTATGTAGCTCCCGGCGAGCAGCCGTGGTCGGCCGACGCGATCGCTGAACCAGCCGAAGAACAGGATCATCGGCACCGCACACAGCGCCATCAGACCAATAAGGTTCGCCGCCATCTGCTGGGATTCGCCCTTCCATACGAGAATGGGCACAAAGTGGACGAAGATCGTACCGTGAACCGACATTCTCAGAACGGTTCCCGCAGCCAGCGTCCAGAACGCCCGCGTCTTGATGGCATCTTTCGCTGTCCAGTCGTCTTCGCTATCGGGAATCTCGCCTTTTTCTGCCTTTGCGCGAATCACTTTGACTGATTCGGCCGACGCTGTTTTGAGGGGATCGCCGTCTGGGCCTACGCCAATCGATTCGGGTGACCTCTTGAAAAATATTGCGAGCGGTGAGATGAAAACGAGCATCCCCACCCCGACCCAGATTGCGGTGGTCTCCCAGCCCCATCGGAGAACGGCTACCGAAAGCAACGGCACCATGAACGCACCACCGAGCCTGAAAGCAGCACTGTTGATCGACATGACCATGCCACGTCGGCGAGAGAACCATGTGTTGAGAGCGGTTGTCGACGCTTGCATGAAGCTGGTGGATGATCCCACCGAGATCACGAGCACGTAGATCAACACGAATGACATGAACGTGCTTGTCTGCGCGAGGAGGATGTACCCGATGCCTGTTAGCGGTGTGCCAATCAGCATCAGACGTCGCACGCCGTAGCGGTCGATTAGCCAGCCAGTGATGGGACCCGCCAGCCCGCTTTCAATCCTAGAAAGCGAGAATGGTATTGCCGTTTGGGCTGCAGAAAGTCCAAGACTCTGCGAGATGGGAATGAAAAAGACGGTGAATCCCTGCCAGTGAACGGAGCCACCAAAGCCGTTCATCAGCGCCGACGCCCAGACGATTCTCCAGCCGTAAAACCGCTCTTTTTTCGTTGGTTTTCCTACCTTAGGAGACGCCTGGTCAGGAGGAAGTTCGCCCGAAGTATTGTCACTCGATTCGGCAGCTTCGGTTTCGGCGTCTGGACCGCTCAAGAATCTTTGCTTCTGGTAAGCTTGGCGAGTCGGTCATACATGACGATGTTGACGGTCATACCAAGGTTCAAGGACATCGTGGTTGGAATTTTCACCACGAGTTGGCATCTTTCGAGAATCTCGGGACTAATCGATCCGTTTTCCGGGCCGAAGATGTAGCACGCCCTCTCGGGATGAACGAATGTGGGCAGATCGACGGCATCGTCGGTGAGTTCTATTGCAATCGGGGTGCAATCGTTAGGCATGGCTTCGAAGATATCGTCCACTTCGAGCACGGGAACGTGTCGATATGCCCTACCCGGGTCGGTGGAGAGTTTTCGTATGTCTATTCCCGGTGCTTTCTCGCCGAGAATCACCATTCGGGCTGAGAATCCCAGTGCGGCCCGCAGTGTGTGACCGACGTTCACGCCGTGGTTTGGCCTATCGAGTGCGATGACCGCGTAGCCGCGCTCAGTGAGTGTCGATTTTCGCTTTACGTGACGATCGAACTGCCGCTTTGATTTTGGTGTGGATCCTGAAGTCAATCTGTTGCTGGAATATCCGTCGGTGGCCGCTGATGCCAGTTGGTGAGTTTTTCGAACGCGTTTCCGACCCTCAGGACGGTCGATTCATCGAACGGGTGACCGGTGATCATCATGCCGATCGGCATGCCGCTTGTGGTGAATCCGCACGGTATTGAGTGTGAGGGTTGCCCCGTTGTATCAAACACTCCGGTGAAGTTCGCAAGTTCCCCGCCTGCGGCTGTTTTACCCGGTGCGGGGGTGCAGTCGGCGATGGTCGGTGTCTGAATCGGCACCGACGGCGTGATTAGGACGTCGACCTTCTTCATCGATTCTGCCATCTGGTGGCTGAACCACTGGCGGGCTCGCTGGGCTCTAACGTAATCGATTGCCGAGACGTTAAAGCCAAACTGAATTCGGTGGCGGACCGATGGCGAGTATTTATCGGCGTGTTCAGCGAGCATTTTCTCGTGAACAGAGGTCGCTTCGGGGTACATTACTCCCATATTTATTCGCCGCCCTTTGTCGACCCACGGCATTGGAAGATCGACGATCTCGGCACCGTTGTTGGCCATCAGCTCGATGGCAGCATGAACCGATGACACGATTTCTGGGTCGACTGAATCGGTGAAGAAATAATCCTGTGGAACGCCGATTTTGAGACCGTTGAGCCCGCTGTTTATGCCCGATATGAAATCAGGAACTGGCTCTTTCGATGACGCGGGATCGAGTGGGTCGTGACCGGCAAGCACGTTCATCAGCAGTGCGCAGTCTTCAGTCGTGCGAGTCATGGGACCGACGTGGTCCATGCTCCATGACAGGTCTAGAACGCCGTTTCGAGATACACGGCCGTAAGTGGGTTTTAGCCCCGCAATTCCGCAAAGGGCAGCGGGCATTCGAACGGAACCCCCGGTGTCGGATCCCAGCGTAACGGGGATCATTCCAGCGGCTACGGCAGCGGCTGATCCGGAGCTGGAGCCAGCCGTAATTTTCGTGGTGTCCCAGGGATTTTTTACATCACCCGTATGCGGGTTAAGACCGGTTGCCCCGAAGGCGAATTCGACCAGGTTCATCTTGCCAATGAGAATCGCTCCGGCTTTTCTGAGTTGCATGACAACCGTGGCGTCACCCGTAGCGACGTTTCCTGCGAGAACCTTTGATCCACCGGTCGTTTCTTTTCCGGAAACATCGATCAAGTCTTTTAGCCCGACCGGTATTCCATGCAGTGGCCCAAGATAGTCTCCGGACGATATTGCCTGCTCGGCTTCGCTGGCCTGGTCGAGCGCCGAGTCGCCCCAGACTTCGAGAAATGCGTTCAGAGAAGGTTCGAGTTGAGCGATTCGGTCGAGTGATGTGCGGGCAATTTCGACGGGTGAGATTTCGCCGCTTTTCACTCGCGGTGCAAGTTCTGCGACCGAGCTGTAGTTGATGTCTTGTTTGCGGGTCAAATCTAGTCTGATTCTCGCTTCGAAGGGGTGGGCACGAAGGTCCCGGCGGCTTCGAAACCAGTCGTATCGATCTCGCGAATTGTCGAGTAGGTTGCAGCGACGTCAGCCATCATTTCTGTGACAGCCGCAGCATCATCAGAAGAAATTACCAGCCGATTGTCTCGGGCTTGTTCGGAGATTTGTTTTGGGTTATTCGCCATGTGATTCGAAGGAGCAATTATCTGAACTTTGAAAAACGTTTTTTCAGTTGCCCGGCAGTATAGACCTGCATTCTTAGTATCGTGCTAATCTGGACGGTCTATGCAGATCACAGACACACTTTCAACACTCGTCTCGGAGGCTCTTGAATCGGCCCAGGCATCAGGGGTTTTACCTGCTGCCGGCGATGTTGAATTCAAAATCGAACGACCAAAACTCGCCGAGCACGGTGACTTCAGCACCAGTCTTCCGCTCGCACTTGCTCGATCCATGCGAATGGCTCCGATTCAGATCGCTGAAGCGATAGCGAAGGCTGTTGCAGAGCACGAGATGGTTGGCGAAGTGACTCACGCTGCGCCCGGGTTTGTGAATTTCACGCTATCGACAACGTGGCTGCAGTCGCAGATAAAAGTGGTTCGAGACGCTGGAGCCGAGTTCGGATCCGTTGAAACTGGTACCGGAAAAAGTGTCCAGGTCGAATTTGTAAGTGTGAATCCCACCGGGCCACTTCATGTTGGGCACGCCCGTGGTGCGGTGATCGGAAGTAGCCTGGCAAACGTTCTCGTAGCGGCTGGTTACGAGGTGCAACGCGAGTACTACGTTAACGACGCCGGGAACCAGATGAGGGTGTTTTACGACACGCTGTATTCCCGTTATATGCAGGCGGCAGGACACGATATTCCTCTGCCCGACCCTGGCTACCCTGGCGAGTATCTTGAAGTTCTTGCTGCTGACTTGTTGAGAGATTTAGGCGACGGTGCGGTTTCGAAAGACAAGGCCGACGCCATTGCGGATCTGGCGCCCGAATCGCTGAAACGGACGCTCGACGATATTCGCCGAGTTCTTGAATCACTGGGCGTTACTTACGACCAGTGGTTCGCCGAAAGCCAGCTTTTGTCGTCTGGGCGTTTCGACGAGGTGCTGGCGTATCTTGAAGACGCCGACCTCATGATCGAGCGTGACGGTGCTAAATGGTTTGCCGCCACCAAGCTCGGGCTCGAAGAAGATATGGTTGTGATCCGAAGTGGCGATGGTGGCCCGACTTATTTTGGCACGGACATTGCCTATCATCATGAAAAATTCTTCAACAGAAAATTCGATCGGGTTATCAACGTTTGGGGTGCGGATCATCATGGTCACGTTGCCAGAATGCACGCTCTGCTGAAGGCGTTCGGGCTTGATCCCGATCGGCTCACGATTATCTTGAACCAGATCGTCAACTTCAAAAATGAGGGCGAGTCTCTCAAGTTCAGCAAACGTAACAACGTTATGGTGACAGTTGAGGAACTTATTGAGGAAGTCGGATCGGACGCTACACGTTTCACTTTCCTGAGCCGGTCTCCTGAGTCGCACATGGAGTTCGACCTGGGTCTTGCTAAGACGCAGTCATCGGAAAACCCGGTTTACTACGTGCACTACGCGCACGCGCGTATGGCGTCGATACTGCGGACGGCAGAAGAACGTAAGATCGATTTCGAGTCGGCGGACCTTTCGCTGCTCACCCACTATCGTGAGCTAGATCTGATACGCAAGATCATCGAGCTTCCAGCTGTTGTTGAGCGCGCGGCTGAACGGCTGGAGCCGCATCACCTGCCGCACTATGCGATGGATCTGGCGAAGGCGCTTCAGGGCTTTTACGAAGACTGCAGGGTGATTTCTTCCGAAGATGAAGATCTGGAGATATCACGAGCACGCTTGCAACTCGTCGAGTCAGCCAAGCTTGCGTTGAGCAGGACCCTGAGCCTGATGGGCATGACCTCGCCAGAACGCATGTAGCTCACGTATGCAGCTATTGGGCACGGGTATCGGGGTCGTCGAGTCCGGCTGCTTTGTAGCTGGCAATTCGGTTCACGTAGAACGCCGCCGCCCGATACATTAGATCTGTGTGCCGCTCTTTGACTGTACCGAGCGCTTTGCCGGGGGTTCCGCGTACCAGGGCATCGTCTTCGAACACGGAGTTTTCGGTCAGGCTGCTACCAGATGCGACGAGTGAGTTCTTTCCGATTACGACACCGTCGTTCAAAGTGGAATTGTTACCGAGAAGGCTTCCATCACCAATTGAGCGTGCATGGCAGATAACGCCGTGTCCGATGGTTACGTTATCGCCGATTTCAGCGTCGTCATCGGCGTGAAGTACAGAGTTGTCCTGGATGTTGGTGCCGGCGCCGATCTTGATCTTACCCGAATCGGCGCGAATGACCACGCCTGGCCAGATACTTGATCGAGGCCCAACTTCAACGTCGCCAATGAGATAGGCCGTTTCTGAAACGAATGCGGTTGGATCGATTTTTGGGGATTTTCCGTCGAGCGATCTGAGCATTGATTTTGGCCTCTGGTCTTTTGACCAATATTGTTTTTTCAGACTATTAGTTGTTCGGCAGACGCGAGAATGTCAGGTTCAGCACCTGGTTTGTTGGTTGGCTGACCGGATCCCAATCCCAGGTTTCTTCAGCGGTGACATGATCGCCGTCACGCGTACCCAGATAGAAGTGGATGACACCGTGCTCGAGGTCAGCTGTACTGACCGGGCCGACGATCACGTGGATGAACTCGCCATCTCGAGTTGTCGATGGTAACGAACCACCGTGAATGAACTCGGCGTAGATGTTTTGATCGGCCGGGCCCGGTTCGCCATCAACCGTAAATTGCCCTTCAAAGATGATAGGAAACGGCGGGGGACCAGCGACGGGCGTGAAGTCTTCACGGTCGTACGGAGTTGCTTCAGCTTCGGTTGTAGAGCATCCCACAATCACGTACATGGCAACTACGAATGTTGCAAGAAAAATACGCGTGCGAAGGTTACGGTTGGTCAATTTTTCAGGCTTCAATTTCTTTATGTTCGTCAAATAAGGGGGTGCTTCTGGTGCCAGTTGGTCGCCTGCTCATATGCTGCGGCCGCACGTATTACTGTAGTGTCACCAAACTGTGGTCCGATGAACTGGAGCCCAACCGGCAGGCCTTCCGACATACCGCCGGGGATCGAAATCGAGGGCAATCCAGCGATATTGACCGGGATGGTGCAGACATCGTTCATGTACATCTGGAACGGGTCGTCTGTCTTGGCACCGATCTTGAACGCAACACCGGGTGAAGTGGGTGTTACGAGGGCATCGAACTTCAAGAATGCATCAGTGAACTCGCGCCGTATGAGAGTGCGAACCTGCTGGGCTTTCTTGTAGTAGGCATCGTAGTAACCGGCCGAGAGAGCGTATGTTCCCAGGAATATTCGGCGCTTTACTTCGTCGCCAAAACCCGCGCCACGAGCGGATTCTGTAGCTTCTGCGGAGGTGCTTGCTTCAAGCGATCCGAGACCGTACTTCACGCCGTCGTAACGGGAGAGATTGGCCGAAGCCTCGGAGGGAGCGATGATGTAGTAAACGGCGAG
>Ga0114996_10002133_pt1 | contig 25815 bp, 17 predicted proteins | sample ArcticOcean_MG_C_4_FD_87039 | JGI IMG/M metagenome (GOLD analysis project Ga0114996, IMG submission 87039) | Marine microbial communities from western Arctic Ocean - ArcticOcean_MG_CB4_134 | ecosystem: Environmental > Aquatic > Marine > Oceanic | place: Arctic Ocean: Canada Basin | collected... | reverse complement strand
GGTTGGGCAAGCGAATTCATCTACCATCATACTGAAGTAGTATAGGCAAGGCCGCAGGATTACATGGCACAAGGTACCGTGAAGTGGTTTAACCAGATCAAAGGCTTCGGATTCATCGAGCAAGAAGGAGGTTCCGACCTCTTTGTTCACAAGTCCCAGGTAGAGGGCGAAATTCGTGACGGCGACACCGTCGAGTTCGAAGTTGGCGAAGGGCCCAAGGGCCCCAACGCCGTCAACGTCCGCAAGGTCCAGTGAACACCAGCAAGCCGCGATTGCGGCCCGGTGCCTAGCACCACGTTCCACCGGCGGTGCAACCGCTGGCGACCCCCACGCGTTCACTTTCACTTTCAGTTGGGATCTCCCTCCCGAATGTGTTCAAGAACCCACCCAACCATCTGTTTGGGGTGACCTGATCATTCTCTAGGTTGGCCTTTCGGCCGGCGGCGACGCAATCATGCGAGGCAGGTGCGCTGCGCGCAATATGCCCGGTGCTTCTTTGAGCAGTTCATTTTCTGCTTGGAAAAGCAGAATAACCGAATCTGTGTTTCATTTGACATGAGAAGAACTGTGAAGTTCGGTGCATGGGGCGTAATTCTAGGATATGGGGCTGGATTATTGCTGTCGCTTTCAGCAGATGACCCGGGAAATAAACTCGCGTTTTTTGCAATGCATGTCACTCCATTTCTTCTGACTCTTATGGCTCTGGGTGCCGCAATTGGAGTTGTTTTTTCACTTCAAGAAGGGACTGTAAATTCAACAAAACCAAAGGTAGATTCAACAAAAACACAGGTTCCAGCACATTGGCAGGAAAATAAATCACCAACCTCAAATTCAGAAATGTTTGGCCACACATTTCCTCCTGAAAAAAGGTAGAATCAACGGATTTCCGGGTGCAGGCCACCCTCGGCCGGCTGTGGCGGTCGTGGTGGCACCGGTGACGTCTCAGGGAGTGACACGGCTGCGGTCGCGTGGGAAGAGCACGACTTCGCGGACATTGCCCGCGCCGGTCAGCACCATCAGGAGGCGCGCAACGCCGAGTCCCCATCCTGCGTGGGGTGGGGCGCCATAGCGGAATCCATCCGTGTAGAAGGTGAAATCCGCGGGGGCGAGATCCATGTTGATCAGATTCTGCTCCAATACGTCGACGCGATGTTCGCGCTGGCCGCCGCTGGTCATCTCGTCGCGGCCGTAGTTGAGGTCGAATCCTCGTGAGAGTTGACCTCCGGAGGCCGACTTCTCATCCTCATTGTGGTAGATGTAGAACGGTTTCAGCGCCATCGGCCAGCGGGGTAGGAAGTGAAAGCCTGGATGTTCGGCTGCGATCATATCGCAATGGTGAGCCTCGATGTCATCGCCCCATTCGATGGTCCCACCACCCTTTTGGACAATTTCAATCGCGTCGCAATAGGAGATTCGAGGGAACGGAAGCGTCGGCACATCGACCGTGATCGCTTCCTGGTCCTGTGATGCTCGGTATTCGTTGATGATGTCGATCAGATTCTGGTCGTTCGCAGCGACACACGTCCAGATGTGATGGATCATGCGTTCCTGAACGCACATGACGTCCTCGTCATCCATCCAAGCGCCCTCGATGTCAAACGAGATGAACTCGTTCAGGTGGCGATAGGTGTCGTGCTTCTCTGCTCTGAAAGCGGGGCCAATCTCGAAGACCCTCTCCAGGCCACCGAGGATGGCGAGTTGCTTGTACAACTGTGGAGATTGACTCAGATAGGCATCGGTGTCGAAGTATTTGATGGGGAATAGGTTGGTGCCGCCCTCGGAAGCGCTGGCGATGATTTTCGGGGAATTCATTTCGGAGAAGCCCTCGGTGATGAGGTGTTCGCGTCCGTATTGCAGAACTTTCGAGCGCAGCAGGAACATCGCATTGACATGCGCTCTCCTGAGATCCAGATGGCGATTGTCGAGTCGAACATCGAGCCCGACATTCACATCATCTGTCACACCGACGGGAAGCGGTGTCTCTGCCAATGCTAAAACCGATACAGAGGTGACATTGACCTCGAATTCAGGTTCCGGTTCAGGCTCGCCTTCCTTCACCTTGGGCGGACGCTTCTGGGCCACCACACCAGTGACCTGGATGGTGGATTCTCTGGAAGCGGATTGCGCCGCATCGAACTCATATTCATCCATGTTGTCCTTCTTGAGGAAGGCCTGCAGGTGTCCCGTGCCATCTCTGAGCATCAGGAAGCAGATCGCGCCGCGGCCGCGAACCGCCTCGGCATAACCGGCCACGGTGACTTCGTGACCGATCATCTGAGCGCCCTGATCGCGCACTTCACCGAGGGTGTGGGTGCGGTAATGGGTCGGCTGCCAGTCGCGGCCATCGCGTCCAGTCATGGCGCGTTGGGTGCGTGTTCATCACTTGAACCGCACGGCAGGGCGAGGTGGTATACCTCGGCAGACTCGTGGTATTCCATGCCTGTTGCGTATTATACCGGGCGTGAGCACCGAGGGCCATGAAGCATAGAATCGCCCTTCTGCTTGCGCTGCTCATGCTGAGCCTTCCCATGGCCAGCGCACAGCGACCCGCGTCCGGCCAAGACATTGACTACACGCGCGAGGAGATCGTGATTATTCGAAATGATACTGCAGGATTCGTCAAACTGAAACTGGGTGAGGCCGAGATGTCGATTCATTACGGTGATGGCCCCATCTCGATGTTGACGATTCAGACCCGATATCTCGGCATTGCCGACATGTATGATGAGGATGACCGGCATCGGAAGCGAGTCGGCATTCCCGTGGAGAACATCATGTGGCAGCGGCTCATCGGTACGATGGAATACGTCGATTCGAATGAGAACGGTTTGTTCAACATCGATTCCTCGCATGCGATCGGCACGATCGATGAGATGGTGCAGACCGCGGGAGATCACGAACAGATTCTCAAAGCGGTGGATTATCGCGATGTATCGTGGACCCTGAGTCGATGGTCTGAGAATACGGATGGCAACGAGGTTCGAATCGATTTCGAGCTCTCGGCGGAGAATATTCCCTACAATGATGGTCATCAGGACCAACGTGTGACCCGCATCGCCTACCTCTTTCATGTGACGACGGTGGAGCAGGATATTCAAATCGATGCCGTGCCGCATTACAAGGTGGATTTCGCCGGCGATGAGAATGACCCCGATATTCGTGGAAGCGAGCTAATCGCGCGCACGAATGTGACAGGCCATGTGTTGAACTCGACCTGGAAGTACGACCAGCACATCGAGGGCTGGGATGTCACCGAGCGCAATGACACCCGTCTGTTCACTCTCACCGAGATGGCGATGGGTTCCAAACTTCACCCCAAGGTTGGCGAGTGGATGCGCGATTCGTATGGACATCTGGTGAGCCCGAGGGCCATTGCAGGCCTTCTGCCATCGAAACCGGACGAGGCACCGATTCAATTCCAAGATCGCGATCAAGAAGGCCATCCTCTGAAGTGCGGTCTGGACTATGTGAGGGATACCGATGCAGACGGCGACGACGACCGCGACGACGACGATGGTGACGCCGACGCCGAGGAGCGCCAACGCGTGCGCGACAAGATTCGCCATTACGAGGAAACAGCCTGCCGCCAGCGCGGCGATGAAATCGCCGCGGGAGACATGGAGAAGCCCGAGGTCATCCGCGCAGGCACGCTTCGGTTCGATGACAACGGTGCGAATCTGGGTCGAATCCGCTGGGTCTCGAACGCGACGGTGGATGATGTCGAGACAGAGGTCCTGTTTCAGATTCACGGGGCGCGCAAGGTGATTGCCGCTGACGTGAGCGGTAGTGACGGATTGTTCATCGGCGTGCGTCTGGTCGGCGGCTACAATTACGTTGCAGGCAACGATTCCTACCATGATCCAGAGTTCGGCGCGGATGTCCTCACCATCGACCCCCAGGGATTCACTGCGCCCCTCGATCAGCCGGTTCGAAAGGGCCTGATGAAACTCATCAGTCTGGTCTCTGTTCTGGTGATCGTCGTGGTCACGATCGGCATGGCAGCCAGCCGTCGCAGAGAAGCGCCGATGCCGGATGCCTCCTACACACCGACGGGGCCGTGGGCGAGCGAGGACGCGAACTGGGAACAGTATCGCAAGAACTGAGCGCGGTATTCATCAACCCATGTCAGTCTGTGCCCATCATGGGTCGGATGCCGCGCGTCACGAACCGGGAGAGGGTGCTGCTCGCTCTGGAGGAGGCGCGCGAGCATGCGGAGCGCTACGAAGTGCCGCGGCGCTTCAGCCAAGTCGGCCTGGCCGGTCGGCTCGGGATGGCCCAATCCCACGTATCTCGAGCTCTGAAGGGATTGGACGATGAGGCGCTGCTGACCTCCGAGAGGCGACGCGTCAGTGGTGAACGCCGTCGCGTCATGGCGTATGGGCTGACCGAGAAGGGTCAGGACATCGCTTCGGACCTGTTCGATGAGTTGCACGCCGTCGAAATTCTCACCGAGGGAGAGGATGGGACCCTCGATCTTCTCGAATGCGAATCGCTCTTCTCTCGCTGGAGCCGAAAGGAATGGCGTTCGCCTGCAGATGCGCTTGCATTGGCCGACCTGCTGCGAAGCGTCGAACAGCACGATGGACATCCGAGAATGGATGTACCCCCTGAATTGCACAGCGTGGATGAGAGCGCGGATCTATCCAGTGAGACGATTGGACTCCATCTTGAATTGGCCGATCTGCGTCGTTCACAAGGCGATGATGAGGGTGCAATCGAGCACCTTCACCGCGCGGCTGAACTGCATCGAAAGCGCGGTTCAATCACGGGCGAAGCTCGCTGCTTACTGGCCGCAGCGACGCTGGGGGCCGAACTCGAAGAGCCGCTGCGACTCCTGTCCGCGATCGAGGGCATCCGAGACCGCGCCCTTCGCATCGATTCCCTGCTCATTCTGCACGACCTGACGGGGTCGATCATACCTCTGGAGCGCGCTTGGGCCCTCGGGCCAACTCTACCTCTGGCGGGCCATATCGGCTTCCGGCTGTCCAGCCTCCAATCTCCAGCCGATGCGCGTGAAACGCTGATGATTCTTCGTTCGATCTTCGAGTCGGCTGGGGATTCCAACGGCGAGGAAATCTGCGAGGCTCGGCTCTCCACCTGAAGCGCCTCCGCCCTCACCATTGATATGCTGGATTCCGGTCACGGGACTCGATGTCTGGTGAGTGTGTGCTGTTCTCTTCGGAATCGGTGACCGGCGGTCATCCCGACAAACTCTGTGATGCGATCTCAGATGCGGTCGTCGATGCTTGCCTCGCACAGGATCCGAATGCTCGAGTCGCCTGCGAGACACTGGTCAAAGGTACCGAGACGACGAGCCTGATCATCCTCGCTGGCGAGATTACAGTCGCCGGTACGCCGCCCGATTTCGAAGCGGTCGCTCGGGCCACTGCGGCCTCGATCGGCTATACGGACGCGGCCTATGGAATGGATGCGGCGACCTGTGATGTCCAGGTCCACATCACCACCCAATCTCCGCACATCTCGCAAGGTGTGAGTCAGGGTGACATCACCCAGGGTGCGGGTGATCAAGGTCTCATGTTCGGTTTCGCGAATACTGAATCCGAAGCCTATTCCACGCTGCGCGGTTCCTACATGCCGCTGTCCGCGCTGCTTTCCCAAGTGCTGACTCTCCGCCTCACCGAGGTCCGTGAATCCGGCTTGCTTCCGTGGGCTCGTCCCGATGGCAAGTCGCAGATCACCGTCGAGTATGGTGAAGATGGTCGTCCGAGTCGATTGTGGGCGGTGGTCATCGCCCTGCAACACGACGACATGATCGAGCGCTTCGGATCAGAGGCGGCCGAGCACGCCTTCATCGTTGCCGAGGTTCGCGAGCATGTGATCGATGCGGTCATCCCAGCGGAATTGATCGATGCGAAAACTGACATCATCGTCAACGGCACCGGCCGCTTCGTCCATGGTGGACCGCATGCAGATGCCGGAATTACCGGCCGCAAGATCATCGTCGACACCTATGGCGGCATGGGCCGTCACGGTGGAGGTGCATTCAGCGGAAAGGACCCCTCCAAAGTCGATCGATCCGCCGCCTATTGTGCTCGCTGGGCGGCCAAGCACGTGGTCGCGGCCGGCCTTGCCGACCAGTGCGAGATCCAACTCGCCTATGCGATTGGCGTCGCCGAACCTGTCAGCATCCGAGTCTCGACCGATGGCAGCGTGTCTTCTGGCCTGTCCGAAGACGAGATCAGTCGCCGGGTGAGAGCCACCTTTGACTTCCGTCCGCGCGCCATCATCCGTGACCTTGCACTGCTCAATCCGATTTATGGCCCGACCGCTGCGGGTGGGCATTTCGGCCGCGAATCGGTGGATGGCACCTTCACTTGGGAAGTGCTCGACGAAACCCTGCTGGAAGCGCTCCGAAAAGGCTGATTCACCGAGCATCCCTGAGAACGCTTACGCGTTCTCCCATCAAGGTCAAAGAGGGGTATGGATTCGGTCAGCCGATGTCCACCGAGCGCCGTCGCTCTCTGACGCTGTGCCTCCTGCTGCTCTCGAGCATCATGGCCACCGCATTTGTACCGACGGTCGCCGCCGATAGTCGCATCCTGCTCGACCTCTCCGAGGACCACATCACTCTGGCCCAAGGCGAGAGTGCCAACGTCACGCTGACGATTGAGAATAACGACTCCTCGATTCGTGATTTCGACCTCTCCGTGGATGCTTCAACCACCTCTCCCGCTTGGAATGTGACGCTTGCGGATCAGACGCTGTCCACCGTTCTACCGACCTTCTCGGTCCCGACCACGGTCATCGTTCGACTCTCTGAGGGTGCGGTTCTCGCCGATGGCGGGTCGGTCAGCATCATCGTGAGCCAAGCAGGGACAAACATCTCCTCGGCGATTACTCTCCACCTCTCAGTCGCACCTTCCTACCTGCCGCACATCGAGCATACAGCGGTCGGTGATGGCGGGCTGCTCGTAATGGAGCCGGGCGATTCACTCGATATCACCGTGCCAATCACCAATCAGGGCTCATCTCTGGACCACATCGTGCTCGCTGTCGAAGAAACGGCGGATCTCGCCGCCTTCTGGGCCAATCACAGCAGCGGCACCAATGAATCCGAAAGCAACAACACCGGGGGCAATGGCACCGGTGGAAATGGCACCAACGGCACCGGAAACACGACCGTGGGGCCCACTGAGCTGATTCTCAACCTCTCTTCGGTCGGAACCAATCTGACCGCCACTCTCGATTCGCTGAACCTCACGGCGAACGCCTCCTATCTTGTTGACTGGTTGTTGGAGGAGAACGGCTCCATCTTTCCCCATGACACCGGGTTGTACAATTGGACCAGCGATGGCTCGAATCACTCCTGGAACAAAACGTGGAACCTCACGGTGGGTGAATGGTGCTTCTCGGCCTCGATCAACGCCAATCTCTCGACCCTCGATTCGGTCGCCTCTTGTACCAATGTCACGGCTTCAGGGGGCAATGGGTCTGGCAACGGCACGAGCATGGGCCGCGCCGTCCCTTCCGGTTGGGAGGTCCGCTGGCTTGAATCCACGCTGGAGAACATGAGTGCGGGTGAGAGTCGGGCTGCCACGCTGAGGGTGACGATTCCGAATGGCGAGTCGCCGGGCGATTATGGATTCCTACTGTCGGCGGGTTCTGCTCTGGGCAATTTCACGATCTCCGAAACCGTGGTGATTCGGGTCAACGGCACGCATCATCTGACGATGTCATCCCTCGATGGCGGCGTCAACTGGTTGCCGAATGCCACAAATCCCGTCTCGTTCTTGGTGGTGAACGCCGGAAGTTCCGAGGCCGAATCCATCTACAATCTCGGTTCGGTCATGGGCGGATGCACGGCCACACTGGACGCTGAAGAGGCCGATGGAGACCGATTGGCTGCGGCGACGAACGAGTCCATCATCGTCAATGTGAGCATTGACTCGGATACGGACGAGGGCAATTCCTGTGACATCACACTCGAGGCCTGGGAAGATATTGGCGAGACCGCCTATACCCACACCTTCTCGCTCACGGTCGGTGCCGACCATGGCTTGAGTCTGGTGAGTGGAGACAATCTGACTCTCACACCTGGCGAGAGTGTCAATGGTATGACCACTGTGCGAAATCAAGGGACTGAGGCCACATCGATTCGCCTCCACGCCGATTCGGATGAAGCGATCACGCTGACCACATCCTCGGATTATGTCTGGGTCGAAGCCGGCGAGACCGCTGATTTGAGTTGGTCCGCCTCCGTAGATGCAGATTCCGCTCTGGTCGGGAATCATTCCATCGCCTTCTCGGTCGAGGCTGACGACGCCTCGGCCACGCTCAATTTCAGTTGGACGCTCACAATTGAACCGTGGGCCTCGATTCGCATGGAAGGTCCACTCGGTGGCGCTTTCGATGTGGGTTCGGAAGAATCCGCAACGGTCGAGTTCACCCTAACCAACAACGGCACGGGTCCCGCCGATGCTTCGCTGGATTGGAGTGATGCCCCGGCGGGCTTCACAATCACACCGAGTGCGGATTCCATCATCACTGGCGGCGATGAATCGACGATGACCCTGACCGTTGCGATCGACGATTCCGTTCCTTCGGGCACCTACGCCTTCTCGGTTCTCGCGAATGATCCCGGGGATGGTTCAACCTGGGACTCGGTCTCGATTAGTGCCCACGTCAGCCAACGCGCTGAGGTCCGCATCCTGCTCGCCAGCGATGCCATGCCGGTCTCAAGCCGCGCGGAAGCGACCTACACGGCCACGGTGATCAACGACGGCAACGAGCCCGACACATTCTCGCTCAGTCTCTTCGGAGCCTCTGGATTCGATGTGAGTATCGATCCGCAGCACCTGTCTTTGAACGCGAGTGAGAGCGGCGAGATTCTCGTCACCCTGCGTCGCATGGGCGCGCCCGGGGATGTGACGATGATGCTGACCGGAACCAGCGAGAGTGATGAGGGTGTATCCTATTCGGTCAATCTCACGGCGACACTGCCGAATGTCGAGGTCAAGGCCACGCTGGCGACGAATGTCGAAGAGATCTCTGCCGGTGGCACAATCAGCTTGACGCTGTTCCTCGAGAACCTGGGCGAAGCCGAGGATACCCTGCTCATCACTGGTCCCTCCGGCTTCGGATGCGACCACCCCGCCCAGATCACCCTCGATGCTGGCGCTGCTGCAAGCAACCACGCCGTGAGCTGTGTGGCGATGACCGAACTGCTCGCAGGCACCCATTGGGTGAATTTCACGGCGACTTCGCTCTCGGATGCGAGTGAGGCTTCGACCGCCTCGACCTCGGTCTTGATTATGCCTAGTCGGAATGCCGATGACAATCCGCTTCTGACCGTGACGATCTCAGGCGATGACTGGAGTCTGGGATGGAATACCTCTGCCACATTCTCGGTGACCGTGGAAAATGGTGGCAATGAACAGGTGTCTGGCTTCCTCCTGCTGGCCGGTGAATCCGCCCACGACCTCTACCCTGAGTGGAATCTGATCGAGAACGGTCAGCCGGTGAGCGCCTTCTCGGTCGGACCCGGTGCATCCTCGACCTACTCGCTCAAGTTGCGCCCGAACGGCGAACCGACCGCCGGCACCCTCGACCTGCGAATCGAGGCGAGCGGGTCCCTCTCGGATGGCCACGGTTTCGCTGTCTCCAGCGAGACCGTTCAACTCACGGTCGAATTCGAGCAGGCCGAACCGACCGAGGCCGTGCTGTGGGAGGGTGGACCGCTGGTCAATGCGGCTAACCTCGCGATCGGCATGTTCAGCGGTTGGCTGTTCGCCGCCCTGTTGCTGCTGTGGATGCGACGCGGGGCAAAACTGGCCGAGAAGGAACGCATCGATTCGGCTTGGGATGAGGCCGCGGAGGAGGCCAGCAAGGATGACGACCTCTCCGCGGGTGAGATTCGCGCTGCAGAAGATGGCACAGCGCGCTGTCATGCCTGTGAAGCACGCATCATGCTGCCCTCGGACAAGGAGCCACCTTTCCGCTTCAAGTGCCCGACCTGCGAGGAGATGAATCGCGTCGTCGGCCCTCGTGAAGAGGACTGAATCAGCCTTTCTCCGCGATCAGCAGGAAGGCGGTATGGCCCATCGGCGTATTGCCCGGGCGGACTCCGCCTCGGCTCGCCTTGGTCCAGACCCGTTCCATCATCTCACCCGCCCAGTCGATGGTAAGCCCTGCCTCTTCGGCCGCTTCCCACACCCTCTCAAGTTGGCTGGAGACTGGGCAATAGCAAGCCAGTCTACCACCCGGCCTCAGTGCTGTGGCCATCTTGGCGATGACCGGCCAGGCCTCGGGAAGATCGAGGATAATCGCATCGAGATTCTCGACCTCGACATCAGCGACATCGCCTTCGATCAAGGTCCAATCTGGGAATTCGCGGAGTGAACCCCGGGCCCTCTCCATGTTCTCCCGTCCGACCTCGGCGTGCTCGGGTCGGTTCTCGACCGAGATCAGCGTTCCATTCGCGCCGAGAACATTGGCGATATGCATCGCGAGACCCGCGGAGCCATGACCCGCTTCCAAGACCCTCTGACCGGCGCCGATGCCCATCCAGGCGAGCAGGAAACCCGCATCCTTCGGGTTGATGATCTGGGCGCGTCGCCGCATGCCCTTCCGCAACTCGTGAAGGCCGGGTCGAATCCGCGTGAAGGTCTTCTGGCCGATCTGGATTCGATCCCCGTCCTCCGTTTCACCGAGAACCTCTTCCGGGTTGAATCGCCCGATACCCTTGATCTTCAGCGCAGTGGACTGAAGGGGGATGATGTAGGTGCGGCCGTCGGCTTCTCTGAGTGCGGTGTACTTCGTCATCTGAACACATCCTGGTTCCGTGGAACCCAACCCTGCGAGCAAGGCGCCGACCCGGGGGCGGCTGAGTGGGTAGATTCGCCGACCGGGGGCTGTGCTATCAATGCCACGGGAGTGATTCACCCCCCCTAGGGGGTGGCGTTGGAGTCCCTCACATTAAAGGAGGTAGCCGAGCCCGACTGAAGTGTAGGGTGGTTGACCATGGCCGACGATGACGTCACAGACGAAGTCGCTGTAATCGATGACCTCGACCCCCCCCCTGTCGAGAATTCCTCCTTCGGGATGGGTGCTGTGGCCAAGGGCGCAGAGGATCCCATCATCGATCAGTCTATCGAGGACTGGCTCGAGGGCATCTCCCTCGAGTCGACCGCCGATGTCCCGATTCCCGACCGTCTGGTCGACCGTGTGATCGGGCAGGAGGACGCGGCGCTGGTCATCCGCAAGGCGGCTGAACAGCGTCGTCACATGATGATGATCGGCGACCCGGGCACCGGCAAGAGCATGCTGGCCAAGGCGATGACCGAACTGATGCCGTCCGAATCGCTCGAGGATACCCTGTGCTACCTCAATGATGACGATGAGAATGAACCGCGCATCCGCACCGTTCCCGCAGGGCGCGGTGACCGCATCGTCAAGGATCGACGCGCCCAATTGCGCGAACAACGCGAGCGCACCAGCCGCACCCTGATGTTCGTCGCACTGTTGATCGGAGCGGTACTGCTTCTCGCGACCCTTCGGTCCGGTGAGATCGTTACTTTGCTGTTCGGCATGTTCCTGCTCGCCTTCGGCTACATGTTCATCAAGAATCGACTCGTCTCTGGCGACGAGGCGCGCATTCCGAAGTTGCTCGTCAAACGCAAACGCGGCGACATGCCCCCCTTCATCGATGCCACGGGCACCTTGGCCGGCAGCATGCTGGGCGACGTGCGCCACGACCCCTTCCAATCCGGTGGAATGGAGACGCCCGCGCACGAGCGCGTGGAAGCCGGTGCGATTCACAAGGCGCACGGCGGCGTCCTGTTCATCGACGAGATCAACCTGCTCCGCCTCGAGGAACAACAGGCCCTGCTCACAGCGATGCAGGAGCATGCCTTCCCAATCTCAGGTCGCAGCGAGCGCTCCTCGGGCGCCCTGACCAAGACCGAGGCCGTTCCGTGTGACTTCACCCTCGTCGCAGCCGGGAACCTCGATGCCGTTCAGCACATGCACCCCGCGCTGCGCAGCCGCATCCGCGGCTATGGCTACGAGGTCTACGTCAATTCGACCATGCGTGACACGGCTCGCAACCGTCGCCGTCTGATCCGCTTCATCGCACAGGAGGTGCGCAATGAGGAGGAGAAGAAGACGGGCAAACCGATTCCCCAATTCGATCGCTCCGGCGTCGGCGTCATCCTTCGTGAGGCCCAGCGCCGATCCGGTCGACGTGGCAAACTCTCCCTCCGCCTGCGCGAATTGGGCGGATTGGTGCGCATCGCGGGCGACCTCGCCTGTGAGGAGAATGCAGAATTCACCTCGGCCCATCACGTACTCGGTGCTCGGCGCATCGCCCGCCCCCTCGAGCAGCAGGTCGCAGACCGCATGATCGAGCATCGCCAGGACTACTCTCTACTGGTCAACAGCGGCGCACGCGTGGGTCGGGTCAATGGCCTGGCCGTCCTCGGCGCGGACAGTGGCATGTCCGACTTCAGCGGCATCATGCTGCCCGTCGAGGCATTGGTGACACCTTCCCAATCCAAGTCTGGAAAGGTCTTCGCCACCGGTGGTCTGTCCGATCTCGCCAAGGAGAGCGTGACCAACGTCAGCGCCGTGATCAAGAAGCTGACCGGAAAAGACGTGGGGGACTATGACATCCACATCCAATTCGTCGACACCCACGGGGTCGATGGAGACAGTGCGAGCATCACCATCGCCACGGCAATCATCTCCGCCTTCGAAGAAATCCCGATCGACCAGAGTCTGGCCATGACCGGCTCACTCTCGGTTCGCGGAGAAGTGCTGCCGATCGGTGGTGTGACAGCCAAGATCGAGGCAGCAGCCAAGAGTGGCATCACCCGGGTCATCATCCCGCGCGCGAACATGAAGGACGTGCTCATCGATGATGCCTATCGAGACCAGATCGAGGTCATCCCTGTGGACACCCTCGACGAGGTGATGGAGAGCGCCCTGATGCCGAATGAGAACAAGCGTTCACTGGTCGAGAGGCTCGAGGCGATTATCGATCGACTGACACCTAATCCCAGCGGACGCCCCTCCACCTGAACACAGCCTTCATCCGCTGTGGACATGGCCGCAGGACATGGACGCCAAGCCGGAGCGCAGCAGCGGCGTCGGCATCGTCTTCCTCGTCATTCTCATCGACATGATCGGATTCGGTGTCATCATCCCCTTCCTCACCTACATGGTGCAGCATCTGGGCGGTGCTGAACGCGGTGGTATGGGCCTTTGGGTGGCCCTGGTGATGGGTGCCTATGCCTTCTCGACCTTCATCTTCTCACCGATGTGGGGCAGCCTGTCCGATCGCATCGGCCGCCGCCCCGTGCTGATGTTGGGCCTGTGGGGAAATGGCCTGTCCTTCTTGGCTTTCGGATTGTCCGGCTCGTTGGAGATCGCCCTGGCCGTTCGATTGATGCACGGCTTCTTCAACGCCAACATCGGCGTTGCTCGTGCCTATATCGCCGACATCTCAACGCCTGAGCAGTTGGCCGGGCGTCAGGGTCTGATTGGCGTCGCCTTCGGCGTCGGCTTCTCGATCGGTCCAGCAATCGGTGGGCTGTTGTCCGCGCCCGCTGAGCAATCCTGGGGTGGCATGTTCGTCGGGACCCTATTCGAATCCCAACCCTATCTCTTGCCCTGCGCGGCGTCTGCTCTTCTCTCCACCTGTGGTCTGGTGTTCGCCTGGCGGAAACTTCCCGAATCCCTTCCTCCCGAGTCGCGGGTGAGCAGAGGATCGGCCAATCCCGTGGTCAAGCTGAAGGAGAATCTCGTCAATATCCGAGCGGTGCTGAAGCGGCCGATCATCGCCCCCGTGCTGTGGTCGATGAGCTTCTACTGGATCGGATTCACAATCATGCACGTCGTGCTCATTCTGTTCACCATGCTCGACCCTTCTTCGGGGGGCCTCGGTTTCAATGAACAGGACAATGGCTGGGTCTTCATGTTCGTCGGCGTGGTCGGAATCATCACCCAAGGTGGTCTGATTCGTCCGTTGACGAAACGCTACGGATCGAATGTGCTGATGGCTGTAGGATTCTTGCTCGCCGGTACCGGACTCGCCTCGATCCCCTATGTCGACGCCTCATTCGCATGGGTCGGCATCCTCGGTGTCATGGTGCTCGTGTCGGTCGGCAATGGGCTGGTCACCCCCTCGAACACGACGCTGCTCTCCTACCATGCGGGTGCGGAGGAACGAGGATTGGTGATGGGGGTCTCCGAAAGCCTGCGTGCTCTGTCCTCACTGGTCGGGCTAATCATGGGCGGTCTGATCTGGGATGCGACGGTGAACCGATCGGACATGTGGGACTTCCACACCGCCTTCCGTCTGTGCGGCATCTGTGCCGTACTCGGATTCCTCTGCTTCCGATTCTCCAAGGCATGGCATGAGGAGTCACCGCACTCACGGGGTGGTTCGACTGCCTGAACCGATGCTGCTCTGTCATGGCGGAGCGGGTCATGGGGCCAAGGATCAACCCGGTGTCGATCGGGCTGCAGATGCTGGATGGGCTGTGCTCAGCACGGGAGGCAGTGCGCTTGACGCCGTGCTCGCCGCGGTCGAAGTGATGGAGGATGACCCCGCGTTGAACGCGGGTACCGGAGGTCGAAAGCGTGACGATGGCAGCGTGCAATTGGACGCCGCAGTCGCGACATCCGATGGCCGTCTGGGAGCGGTCATGTGCATCGAGGAAACGCCCAATCCCGTGCGCGTCGCCGCCGCGCTTCTCGATGAGCCCATTCACATTCTGGCCGGAGATGGGGCGCGCGACTGGGCGGATGACCGCGGCTTCGTGAAAGCGACCGTGCAGGGCAGTGAGCACCCCTCGAGCACCGACACCGTCGGTGCGGTCGCGATCGATTCCGCCGGCGCCATGGCCGTGGCCTGTTCGACCGGGGGTTGCACCGGCCGTCCGCGGGGCCGGGTCGGAGACACCCCGTTGTGGGGGTCGGGATTCTGGATCGACGAACGTATCGCGCTGACGGCCACCGGCATCGGCGAGGCAATCACCCAGAAACTGCTCTGTCATCGTGTCGCTCTGCACGAAGGATCGATTGAAGACGCTCTGCGCTTCGGCCTCGACTTGTTCGACCCCTCAATCGAAGTCGGCCTGATCGGCCTGACGGCCGAAGGCGAAGGAATCGGGCTGGCCAATACCGCCATGCCGTGGGCACTCAGGAGTGCAACTCGTTGAGCATCTGCTCGAGCGCCGTGTGAATCTGCATGATCAGCACACCGAACTCCATCGGGATGTTCGGGTCTTCGTAGAGTTCATCCAATTTCGCCGAGGTGATGGCGATGCGGATATCGAGTTCCTTGCCCTTGTTCATCAACCACTTCTCGACCGCCTCCTTGGCGCCCTTGCGGATGTTTCTGGGGACCTTCGGGTCGTCCAACTGCGCGATCACTTCAGCAATCTGCTGCATGCGAATTTCAAGGTCGGCAGTCATGATGAATCCCTCACGAACACTGTTCGCAGCGATGGGGGGCCGGGCTTGCTTTAAGGCGCTTTCCGGTGCAGGCACTGAGCGTCATGTCACAGGCATTCGAATTGGAACTCATCAATTGGGTCAGACTCACGGTGCTGATTCTCTGTTTCGGGGGTGCAGCCTATCTGGATCACAAGACGCGGCGAGTATCCAATGAATGGTGGTGGGGCTGGGCCAAACCCGCCGTCTTCCTGCTCTGTCTGGAATTGATTGTGCTCGGGGCGGACTGGATGGTCTGGCTGACCGCCTCCGCCGCGCTCGCCTTGGCCTCGACCGCGCTGATCGGCCGGCCTGACCTCGGTGATCTGTTACGCGGTTCGCTGGTGGACTGGGTCGTTACGCTCTGGTATCTGGCCAGCGGCATTGGCCTCGCGATGGGTGCGATGTTGCATGGCCCGGTTCTGTTCGACCACTTCGACGCTGACAAGGCCTGGCTGCTCGATCCGAATACCGAAACGATGGCACTGCTGTGGGGTCAGATGGTTCTGATCGGCGTCGTCGTGCTATTCTTCGAGATGGCCTGGCGCTTCCGCTTGCTGCACGGTGGTGCGGATGCGAAAGCGATGATGATGGCCGCGCTGCTGCTACCGTCGTGGAATGGCGCGGCCTTTCCGCTCATGGTGAAGGTCGATTCGACCGCGATGCCACCCGCACTCTCCCTGATGATCTGGGCCGGACTCGCCTTCCTCGTCCTGCCATTGCTGATGCTCATGCGCAATGCGAAGGCCGGGGATGTGATGCCACTCTCGATGTCTTGGCATGCTTCCCGGATGCCGCTTTCGGAGATCGCCGACAGCCATGTCTGGCTTTTGGAGGAGGTGGTGGACAAGCCCGACGGCACGCGCGGGCTCACGCGTCGCTTGCGTCCGGTGCGGGGCAGTCGGGCCGAGACCGAGGTCGAGGTTGTGCTCGAGGAACTCGCCGAACAGGGCTTGACCAAGGCCTGGGTGACGGCGAAGCACCCTTTCCTGCTATTCGTATTCCCGGCGATTCTGCCGCTCGTCCTGCTGGGGGACCCCATCACCACGGGATTGGCCTTCTTCGGCCTGATCTGACCCGGCCTGTCCGGTCAGGCGATTCGCTCGACGGTCTCGGGTGTAATCGCCTCGTCCTTGGTGACGCGATAGCTGATTGAGCGCAGGTTCTCAGGGCCGTTTCGGAACTTGCGGATGACCATGCGGGTCTCGAAGTCTGTGCCGAGCATGCCGACCTCGAACTCCATGACGATGTCACAGATCGCATACAACTCACGCTCGACTGATTTGTCAACCATGTCGCTGGAGATGTTGAGCATCAACAGGCCGCGATGGATCTGGGTGTGGGCCTGCATCATTCGAAGCATCGAGATCACACGTGCGGGATCGTTGCGCGCGAAGAAGAAGTCGAGGTTGTCGACCACCGCACGGAAGTAGGGTGGCAGCGACGTCACCTGACTGGTCATATCGGTCAGATAGTCGTGTACTTCCGTCTCGATAAATCGGGTCTGGGCCAGGCGCTGGATATCTTGCATCGAGAACCCCTCAAGACGGTAGCGACTGGCGCGAAGCTCCTGTTCCAGAACCTCGCGATTGTACTCCTCGCCCAGCGTGCGGACCATGATGTCGGTCGGCCATCCATAGCGCTTGTAGAGTGCGAGGATCTCCGACTGACTTTCGACCGTCGATACGAGAAGGGTGTTCTCCGGGTCCTCGGCAACCGATGAGAACTGCTTGCCGAACAGGTCCATGCCCGCGCCCTGATTGCCGATCGCCAGCAGGGTGAATCCGCGTGGGATGCTGCCGGTATTGTGGGGGGTTCCCGTGAGAATCGAATCGAATTTGGGTGAGCCGATGCTGCCGGCCTCACCGAAGAACTTCTCATCCTCAGCGTCGAAGTGTACCGTGGCTGTCATGTGTCACTCCTCAGTTGATGACGACCTGCCCGCGATCGATAAGGTCGCTGCAGTACAGGTCGAGATTCGCCAGCACGCTCGGTGGCGTCTGGTCGGGCACATTCACGATTGCCGTGAGCACATCGCGTGCGCGGAATGTGTTGACGAAGGTGTGGAGGTACTCCGCCAGCATGCGTTCCTCATTGTAGATCGACAGGGCATTGGCCGAGTCCAACAGGACGAAGTTGCCTGTCTCGGTATTCGACTCCAGATGGTAGAGGGTCTGCAGCATGATCGATTCCAGCATGATCGGGCTGTCGACATAGCGGATGTTGGGATAGGGTGTCTCGGTGCCGCCGATGAAGCCGGATGACACCGTATCGATGAATTGGATGCCACTAGAATCGATGCCAATCTGCTCCAGCGTCTGAATGATCTCGGACGCGCCGCGCGAGGCGCAGATGTAGACTCCGCGCATGCCGAATCCCTGGATCAGAGGTTGCAGGATCGAGGCGATGATGAGGGATGCATTGCTCGTGCCCACACGCACCTGAATCGAGGAAGAGGGTGTGATCTCATCGGTCAATTGCTGGGCGATGCCACCATCGAGCTCAATCATTCGCACCACCCCACTTCAGCATCGGTGTGAGCATCACTCCCCTGGGCGTCAACTCGAGGGCGTACTTGGCCCGCGAGTGCGACGTACCCCGCATCTTCACCACCTGGACGAAGCGCAGCAGGTGACCCATCCGCTCCACGTCACCGAGAACCACGATGCCATCGAGAATAGCTTCTTCCACACCGAAGGAGGACCAGAAGGACTTCGCGCCCGCCGAGGTAATCTCGGATACGAGCAGGGAGGTGCATCCCAGCGTCGAGAGTGACTTGCCCAGTTTGAACAGGAAGTCACGGATGAGTTGTTCACTGGGAATCTTGTAGCATAGCGTGGTCACGGAATCGATCACGAGCCGGGTGACGCCAATCGTGTTGACGATGTCTGTGATCGCCTTCACCATCGCATCGATGTCGGTGAGGTCGAAGGTTGACTTCGTCATGCCCAACCAGGAGAACAACACGTCCATGTCGAAGACGCTGATCAGACCTTGGTCGACCAGACGCATGTCGAAGAAGTCGAATTGGCGAACGTTTTCCAGCAGTTTGACGGAAGGCTCGGTGGCGGAGAAATGCGCGCAGGCCTCACCCTCCTGAGCACCCTTAACGAGGAATTCCATGCACATCGTCGTCTTGCCCGAGCCACAGGTTCCCGCGACGAGAACCGTCGAGCCATAGGGGATGCCGCCGCGCAGAATCTCGTCGAGTCCTTTGATGCCCGTGACGCAACGATCACGCTCATACTGTGTACCCGGCATCATGGTGAACGCCCTGCGGATTCGGCAGCCCTTAGATAAGCCGATTGACGGAAGCGTGCGGAATGATTCCGCCTCGGCTGTGATGCTCACCAGCCGGGCGTGCCGATCGGAGCGGATGTCCAGTTGGTCGCGCTGTTCGGTGAACCACCCATATTGTAGGTCATCGATTGGTTGGAACCGATATTCCAGGTATGGTCCCAAGTCACGCTCATCGCTACCTGGGTGAGGGCCGTTCCTGGTAGGGTATAACCGAGAACAATCGTGTCACTGCTCGAGGACAGCGTGTCGATACCACCGGTTCCGAGCACACCGGAGGCGTGCAGGTCGAACATCATCGCAGCGGTCGGGTTGTACTGTGTGAGCGCATTACCGGTGCAAATCAGGCGATCCCCGCCCGCGATGGCGCCGCTGCCGATCATCGAGAAGGCGCCGGGCTGGGCGATGCTCCATCCCGTGATGTTGACCGCGAAGCCGTCAGGGTTCTCGATTTCGACCCATTCCGGTGGTCCATTGGACGGGTCAGCCATAAATTCGGTGATTCGCATTCCAGAGGGAACCCTGCCGGCGTCGTGCACCTCGAGGGTGATGCGCACCTGCTCATCTCCCATGTACAGGGTCCGGCTGGCAGTCGAACCGCGGGTGGCGGAGGCGCGAGGGGATCCATCGGCGAACAATTCCAAGCCGACTCGATTCTGGTCCAGACTCGACATGACGGTGATCGTGAGGTTGAGCGAGAGGCCATCCTGAATACCGAGTCCATGGATGAGATTGATTTCGGTCACATTCGCCAGAGCGGTAATCCGTGCTGGGTCGAGCCGACCATTGCCATCACCGAGGCCGGGGAGATAATTGCTGAGCAGGAGAACGCTGGCATTGAGCAGATGCCAGTCATCGGTTGCATTCGCCGTGTCGCGAGAACCGTTCACCTGAATCACGACGTGACCTTTCGAATCGGTGAGGCGTTCCAGGCCATCGATGGCCATCTGGTCGAACCGGTCTGACTCGGCCACGTTACTCCCGAGTTTCAACTGGCTGATCGAAAGGAAGGCGCTGACGATTACGAGGAAGAGGACGAAGGCGGAGAGGAATTCGACGACCGCGGTCATCGCCTCTTCATCACCCACCCTGCTGCGCGGTCTGCGAGCGCTCGCAACGCGGCATCGGGTCCGCTCCATCAGCCTCCCATGGTGTCCGTGTCCATCAATCCTGTGGCCCGATTCTCGTGCACCGGTAACTCCACTGCAGGCGCATCCGGACGGCGAGGGGTATTTACGGGCCGTTGGGCGTCGTGGTTCTGATGGGTTCCACGCAGCGCGCCCTTTGGGCGCGTACGATACGTCGTGAATATGCCCCCGGCCATCGGGCTCGGGGCCTTGTTCTGTTGCTGCTCCTGAGTTCACTCGCAGGCTTGGCCGGCACGGCGACTGCGACACCCGGGACCGATGATCTAGCGATCGAGACGGGCCTGACACCGCTGCCCGATGTGCACTATGATTTCAATATCCTGCCGTTCCCTGAGGTTGAGATTCACAATGATCTCGGCACCTCAGCCGACGCGCGACAGATCAAGGCGGAGATCTGTGAAGGTGACCGAACCGTTCAGCAGAGTTGCCCGACTGGTTCCGCATCCGCACTCGGTCAGGTACCGAACAACTTGCCCGGATATGAGACTGTGTCCGTCCGATTCACGACGCTGTACTTCTACCCCGACAACACCGGCATCCACACGGTTGTCTTCTCCTTTCCCGCGACGGATATCGACCCCAGCGATGACAAGTTGGTCTACACTTTCATTGTCGACAATCCGCTGCGTGACCTAATCGTGAACGATCACGATGTCGATACCGATTTGATCTACAATAGCGGAACCCCGATCGAAGCGAATCTCGATGTGGCCGCCCGCTCATGGCTCGGTTTAGAGAACTTCACCACGGGTTGGACCATGCACATCATCGAACCTCTGGCCGCTGAGGCGGAGGATTGTGTCGAGTGGCAGTCGAATCACACCGGCGTGGGCGACCAGTTCGGCAATGAGGTCGTCACGCACAATCGAACCGACCTGGACTCGACCTCGATCATCCATCACGCACCCTATGAAATGCTGGTGACCGTGGACAACAATTCGGACCAGATCTTCGCCGACATCGACATCGTGGGTTCCGAATTCGGTCAAGATCATGCCGTTGAGATCATCATCAGTACAGATGGTCAAGCGAGCGAGATATATTGGCACAACTTCACCGGAGATGGTATGCTTGAGACGGTCCGCCTGTTCACCGATTTCGCCAATGGCACGATCTGCTTCACTGCCAGCATGTTCGTGCCCGATATTCAAATCGCGAGCGCCTTCCATGAGGTCGGCAGCTATGCGGGGACGTTCACCTCCGCGATAATCCCGCTTCCCGACATCGTCGCGCCCTACCCTGGAAATTTCACGGTGCGCGCAGGTGTGGCAGGTACGTTCTCGGATCCCAATGCACACAATGACCAGATTTCATTCGAGATCGAGGTTGACGACACCGTGAACGTGTGGATTCGCCATGTCATCCCCGCTCGCGGGACGACGACCTATGTCCAACAAGGAGGGCAGACCCTCGTCCGCTATCCCTACGGAGACACCTCCATCCGGGTGGTGTCTGGGAATATTGGCCGCGCACCGGTCAACGTCACAGTCGAGGTGAACCTGTACGACATCACAACCTCGATCCTCGCCGCTGGTCCCTATACCTGCGACATCAGCCTGCAGCCCGATGAGGAGGCTCGATGCGATTTCGACTTCCCGACAACGGGGCTGTATCGATTGTATGCGACGGTCACGCCGACTGATGGCGGAATCGACGTCGACCTTACTGACAATTGGTTCGAGCAATACATCATCGTCGATTACGGCGCCATCAAACCGGTCATCGGCAATCCGACCGCCAACGCCGTGTTCGAGACCGGCGACGCGATTCTGGCCGTCGCGGATATCGACCCGCTCGCGCCGATGCCGCTCAACTTCACTTGGAAATTGAATTACATGGAGATCCTTGGTTATGGCCAGGTCGTCAACATCTCGATGCCCATGGGAAATTGGACGATCACCCTCTTCGTCGAGGATGAAAACGGCCATCTGGAGATTGCAACACAACCGGTGCGAATCCTCAACCGCGTCGAATTCGAACAGGCGCCTCATATCACCAACGGCGTCGGGGTTTCAACTCAAGAGATGGAGATGTCTTTTGATGAACCCCAATTGCCCTCTCCCGGCGCTCTCTATCCTGTTGCCTACAACCTGGGCAAAGACCCTCTTATGATGTTCAATCTCTCGATGGTGTCGTTGAACTCGGGCGAGTTCGATATCGACAGTCTTGAGGTCTGGCTCGATCTGGATGCCTTCCTCGCACCAGAGATCAACCTCTCGACCGTCGAGATTCTCCGCCTGCCCGACTGGGACGCGACTGGCTTGGATGCATTTCCATCTACCGATTCCTGGGAGATTCTCAGTGACGGCACACTTCACATGCAGATCGAGTCCGATACCGGTGGTGGATTCATGCTGATCGGCGTGCTCGATCCGGCGGATGTCAATCCCGCGAACCTCGATATAGTTCTCCGCAAGGAGGGGCAGGTGACGGTGGTATGGGATAACGAGGGGGATGTTGACAACCCCTACTTCGGGGGCTGGAGGGTGTACCGGAAATCCGTGTTCCGATTCGCATACCCCTTCACTTCATTGTCCCAGTTCAATTCAGCGACAACCGGGTATCAGGTGATCGACCTGCCGCCAACCACAACTTCCTGGGATGACCCGAACCACTGGGATCAAGGCGTCTGCCTCTCCTATCTCGTGATGGCACATTCGCGTGCGGGTGTCCTCGATTGGAATCATGGCAATGTCACCCGGGGTACTTGGAACGAGATTACCGAGCGAATGGATGTGGAGGAGGTCTGCGTCGATCACAAGTCGCCAACCACCGAGGTCGTCGCCATGCGCGCTCAGGTCACCTTCGACAACAACTCGAAACTCCACTCGGCCCGAATCAGCTGGACCTGGCCAGAGATCGACGAGGAGGGGCCACTGACCTGGAACCTCTATCGCACCCAGTTGGCCGTCTCGAGTGTGAATTTCATGGAACCTTTGCAGACGGGCTTATCGGGTGAGGCGGGTGAGGATGCCTGGTTCAACGAGACCGAAAGCGGACTGCGTGAGTCGATCCATCTCGAGCAATATTACTACTACGTGCTCATCCCTCTGGACGAGGTCGGTAACAGCGATTATCTGGTCCGGGCAGGCAATTCGGAAGGCATAGTCGTACGGGATCAGTATTGGAGTTACCACTTCCCACCGCCTGAGCCGGCGCCACCCCCGCCGCCTGATGTTCCATATTACGGCCCCTCGCCTTGGTATGGGCGGCTGTTGGATGACTTCGGAGCGAGCCGATTCCAGCAGGCGGGCATGGTCTTCATCGCTGTGTTCCTGACGAATCTCATGCTGGTTCCGATGATGATCAACAAGTATCGGGCGAAGAAGCGAAAGGTTCGACGTGAGAAGGCGCTGCGGAACAAACGATCTGAGATGATGTCTACGGATGAGTTCGCGGATGAGTTCGACGAATTCTTCGATTGATTGGCGCTGCTTTGCAGTTTCGGAGATTCCGCGTGGGGTCGACGGGTTCGCTGCTGCGCGGCGTGGAGGCTTGTTGATGTTGGAACTTCCTTCGATGCGATTCGATCTGTACTGAGCATTACTGATTTTGAGTTCTCAGTCCAGTCCCTGGTTCAAATCTCCCTCGTCGCGCTTGATATGTATTGATAATTTGGCGCGGCGTGGGAGATTTGAACTCCCGCGGGAAAACCCACTGGATTAGCAATCCAGCGCGATGGCCAGGCTATGCGAACGCCGCTTGGAACCGGGCCACCCGAGGACTCGATTTAAGCGGAACGGTTTCTCGGGGTCACTCTTCCTCGCCGGCGACGGTGTCCTCGGGGATGTCGTCCTCGTCGATGAGTTCGGCTGGCAGACGTGCGGAGAAGATGATCTGGTCGAGGAATCCACCCTTGTCCTTGTCACGCAATTCCATGACGCGGGTGCCCTTGGTCTTCTTGCCGCTGGTCTCCTTGGTCTGCTCTGTGCGGACACGAATCATCATGCCTTTTCCGGTCAGCAGGAAGAGTTGGTCGGACAGGTCCGGAATCGTGTGCACGCCGACGATCTCATCCCCTGCATCCGTATCGAGACTCATCGTCAGGATGCCCCCTGCTCCTCTGCTCGTCCGACGATATCCATCTCGCTCGGGCTTCGGTTCTCCGTGCTCATCCAGGTGGACCTGATCCGGATTCGACGGCACGCGCATGTCGCCGGATCCGAGGCGGCTGCGTTTGGCCATACCGTACCTAGACAGGGTGAGGACCTGAGTATCCTGATTTGAGGTCGCGATCATACCGACCACCTCATCGTCCGGTTTCAGTCTCATGCCGCGAACACCCATGCTGACGCGACCTTGAACCTTGACCGTGTAGGTGGTTCGCATGACGCCTTCCACATCGGTTTTGGTCTTGGTCTCAGAGGGCATGAAGCGGCAGGCACGGCCGAGTCTGCTGACCAGTACGATGTGGTCCTCATCGGTCGCTTCACGGACGGCGACCAGCGAGTCGCTCTCGGTCTTGAACTTGAGCGCGTACTTGCCATTGCGATTGATCTTCACGTAGTCCTTCAGTTCGGAGCGCTTGATCACACCTTCTGAGGTTGCGAACAGAAGGTAGTGTCCCTCCGGATTCTCCTGCAATTCCTTCGAGATTGGCAGGATCGTGACCACCTTCTCATCCTCGCGCAGGCGCTCGAGCAGGTTGCGGATGTGGCTGCCTCGACTGAGGCGACTTCCCTGGGGGGTCTCCCATGCTTTGAGTCCGTAGACGCGCCCTTCGTTGGTGAATATGAGCAGGCGGTCCTTGCTGAAGCAGGTGAGGATGGACTTGGGAAAGTCCTCATCCTTGGTCGCCACACCCTTGAGTCCCTTGCCGCCGCGGTTCTGCAGGCGGAAGGCTTCGACCGGGAGGTGGCGGATGTAATTGTCCTCGGAGAGCGAGATCACGATTGCGCGCTCCTCGACCAGATCCTCGCGATCCATCGAGAGCGGCATCGGGTCGATATGGGTGCGGCGTTCATCGCCGTGCTTCACGACCATCTCGTCGAGTTCTTCGAGCAGAATCTCGAGTTGGCGGCGACGGCTGCCAATAATCGAGTTGTACTCGGCAATCGCCGCCTGCAGATCGTTGAATTCATCCTCGATCTTCTTGGTGTCGAGCCGGCTGAGTTGGTAGAGGCGGCGCTCGGAGATCGCCTTGGCCTGAGGTAGGGTGAAATCAAACTTCGCGAGTTTGGCGAACTTAACCTCGCCACGCAGAATCTGTTCAAAATGCTCGCGTCCTTCGCTGCCTTTGCCCGCGGTGAGGACATCGTCGATTCGCGCGTGCGCCTTGACCAATCCCTCGAGAACATGAGCGCGGGCTTCGGCCTTGGCCAGTTCGAATTGGGTTCGTCTCCGGATGACCTGCTCGCGGTGGCGCACGTAGGTGTGGAGGATGATTGACAGGGTCAGCAGAACCGGCTCATTCTTGATGATGCCCATCATATTGGCCGAATAGGACTCCTGCAGGCGGCTTGAGCGATAGAGCTGGTTGAGCACGGCGTGAGGATCGGCATTCTGCTTGACCTCGATGACGACACGAATGCCCTCCTTGCTGGATTCGTCGCGGATGTCACGGATGCCCTTGATCGTCTCCTTCCTGACCAATTCCGCGATGCCGATCAGCATACCGGCCTTTTTCACCTGATAGGGGATCTCGGTGATGATGATGCGCTTGCCATCGCCATCATCGTGAACCTCGCATTGGCTGCGAACGTGGAAGCGTCCGTGGCCGGTCTCATACATGTCGCGGATGCCGTCAATACCATGGATATTGGCTCCGGTCGGGAAGTCTGGCCCCTTTAGGTGGACCATGTACTCGCTGACATCGATCGAAGGTGCATCCTCTGGGTCGCCGTTCTCTTCGCCTTCCTCGAGGATGCGATCGACGTGCAGGTAGACCGCCGCAGCGACCTCGGGCAGGTTGTGC
>Ga0114996_10002132_pt1 | contig 25816 bp, 22 predicted proteins | sample ArcticOcean_MG_C_4_FD_87039 | JGI IMG/M metagenome (GOLD analysis project Ga0114996, IMG submission 87039) | Marine microbial communities from western Arctic Ocean - ArcticOcean_MG_CB4_134 | ecosystem: Environmental > Aquatic > Marine > Oceanic | place: Arctic Ocean: Canada Basin | collected... | reverse complement strand
TGGAGCTGCTTCGGCTTCGGCTTCTGGAGCTTTAACTTTTTTTACTCTCTTTTTAGTTGTTATTTTGGCTGTTGCTTCGGCTTCTGGAGCTGCTTCGGCTTCGGCTTCTGGAGCTGCTTCGGCTTCGGCTTCTGGAGCTTTAACTTTTTTTACTCTCTTTTTAGTTGTTATTTTGGCTGTTGCTTCGGCTTTAAAATTATCATTTTTTGCTTCTACTTTTTCTTTGATTTCTATCAATTCCTCTTCACTGACAGGTAACATTGCCCTACCCTCAGCAATAGCTTTGGCTAAACCATAGGCATAAAGCTTTACGCTCGCCATAGCGTCATCGTTACCTGGTACAACAATATCTATGCCATCAGGTGAAGAATTCGTATCAACAATCCCAATAACAGGAATGCCTAGCTTGTTTGCTTCTTGCACCGCTATCTTTTCATAGCGTACATCAATGATAAATAATGCATCAGGAAGTCTTTTCATATCTTTAATACCGCCTAATGTCTTCTCTAACTTTTCGAGCTCTCTTGAGAATGTTAAAAGCTCTCTTTTAGTAAAATCAGTTTTCAGCTCCTCAGATCCAAACACCTCCTCAAGGTATTTTAATCTCTTAATTGATTTCTTTATGGTCTCAAAATTAGTAAGCATTCCACCTAACCATCTATTGCAAACATAAGGCATATCACATTCCTGTGAATATTCTTGTATAGCTTTCTTTGCTGATCGCTTAGACCCTACAAATAGAACGGTACCGCCTTTTGAGGCCAGTTCTTTTGTAAATTTTATTGCTTCTTGTAGCAACGGTAGTGACTGTTGAAGATCAATAATATGAATTTTACTTTTCTCCCCAAAAATATATGGTTTCATTTTAGGGTTCCAGAACTTAGTTTGATGGCCGAAATGAACGCCGGCTTCGAGCATATCTCGCATTGATATATCAGACATTTTTTCTCCTTTTGGGTTAGTTAATCGCATTTAATTTTTTATCCCACCTTTTTTTGGCACCCTAGGATAAAATAACCATTAAATGTTGAATTTTTGCTAATTTAGCTAGCGATTTATAACATAATGTAGCAATTTGAACAAGTAATTAAAGGGCATAGATCTAAATGACTATCACTGTTAAAAATACTGAAGAAGTCAAGCTTATGAGAGAAGCAGGCAAGCTTGCATCCTCAGTTCTAGATATGATTGAAGAATATATTAAGCCGGGCATTACCACAGAGGAGCTAGATCATATTTGCCATAACTTTATTATCAGCGACCTTAATGCTATACCAGCACCCCTAAATTATAAGGGTTTTCCTAAATCCATATGCACCTCACTGAATCATGTTGTTTGTCATGGCATTCCGAGCGATCGAGTCCTAAAAGATGAAGATATCATAAATATTGACATTACAGTGATCAAGAATGGTTTCCATGGTGACACTAGTCGAATGTTTACTGTTGGGCAAACTAGTGTGATGGCCAACCGTCTTATTAATGCATGCCATAAAGCTATGTGGGTTGGGATTGAAAAAGTTAGACCAGGGTGTTTTTTAGGTGACATCGGCTTTGCAATACAAAGCTATACTGAATCACAACGCTTCTCGGTAGTTAGAGAATATTGCGGTCATGGTATTGGTAAAAATTTTCACGAGGATCCTCAAGTGCTTCATTATGGTTCTCCTCACACTGGTATCGAACTGCGTGAGGGAATGACCATCACTATTGAACCTATGATCAATGCGGGAAAAAGAGCAGTTAAATTACTAAATGATGGCTGGACCGTTGTCACTAAAGACCGATCGCTCTCAGCACAATGGGAGCACACTATATTGGTTACCAAAGATAGTTTTGAAGTCTTGACTATTAGTCCAGAGGAGAAACTTAACCATGTTTAGCGCTAAAAACCATGATACCAATACATTTGATGTAGCGGTGGCTAAAAATCTTATCGCTAACCAACATGATATTTTTATTGATAACTTTGGTTATGACAATGATATTGAAAATACCATTTATGAAAAATGCCTGTTAATTGACCGTATTATTTCACAGGTCTGGCATCAATATGTAAGTAATACTAAAGATGAGCTTGCCCTTGTGGCTGTTGGCGGTTATGGCAGAGCTGAGCTATTTCCCTTTTCCGATATTGACCTTATGATTCTGAGTCATAAACCGCTAAACGAAGAATCAAAAAAAGAAGTAAGCGCTTTTATTGCATGCATATGGGATATTGGCTTAGAAGTTGGTCATTCTGTAAGGACGCTCAAAGAATGCATTGATCTCTCCTATTCTGACCTTACTATCTTTACTACACTTCTCGAGCATCGGCTGATTGTTGGTCCAAACGAACTCGTTGCTAACCTAAAGATTAGCCTCTATAAAAATAAAAGATTATGGTCACCCCCAAAATTTTTCACAGCTAAGCAAGAGGAGCAACACAGAAGACATAAAAAATATCATGATACGGCATACAACCTCGAGCCTAGCGTTAAAGGAGGTATGGGAGGACTTAGAGACATCCAGTTAATTGGCTGGATTGGTAGAAGACTATATCAATTCACTGGCCTTGATGGCCTCTATGAAAATGAGCTACTAACAAAAGGGCAACTAATACTCCTAAAGAACTCACAAAAATTTTTATGGAAGGTCCGCTTTGCTCTTCACTTAATTACGCAACGAAAAGAGGATCGCTTGCTGTTTGAGTATCAAGTTAAAGTTGCAAAAATACTAGGTTACAACCTAGATGGTAATAGGGGTGTTGAAATGTTTATGCAGCGCTACTACCAAACAGTAATGGAAGTAAGCAGGCTAAATGATATTGTTATGTGTCTTTTTGAGGAGTCCTTTCTTCCCCGAAGAAAACTTAAGGCAAAAGCTATCGATGCTTATTTTGAAATTAAAAATGGTTTTCTAGAAATAAAAAATTACAGTCTATTTGCTGCTGATCCAAGTCTTATACTGACATTATTTAGCCACTTAGAAAATAATATTGACCTAAGAGGTATTGGGCCTAGAACTGTTGGAGTGATTAAAAAAAATCTATGGCTTATTGACGATGACTTTCGATCAAAAAAAACGAATAAGGATATCTTTCTTCAAATACTTAGAGCGCCGACTGGTGTTACTCGCACCCTAAAATATATGAATGCATACGGTGTATTGGGCGCATACATACCTAGCTTTTCTAAGATCATTGGCAGAATGCAATTTGACTTATTTCATGCATATACTGTGGATGCACATACACTGTTCGTTGTTGAAAACCTTAGGAGATTCTCCTTAGAAAAATTTAATAATGAATTTCCTACATGCTCCAACTTAATGCAATCCTTAGAAAAACCTGAATTAGCATATCTCTCAGGACTATTTCATGATATCGCCAAAGGAAGAGGTGGCAATCACTCCGAACTAGGAGCAAAAGATGCCAAAGAGTTCTGTGAAATGCATGGCTTCACAAAATATGAGTCTAATCTAGTCTCTTGGCTTGTTCAAAATCATCTATTGCTCTCAATGACAGCACAAAAGAAAGACCTAAATGACCCTGAGGTGATTAAAAATTTCGCTAGTAAAGTTGGCGACGAACTCCATCTAACATATCTGTATTTATTAACCGTGGCCGATGTTCGAGGAACTAACCCTAAACTTTGGAATTCATGGAAGGACTCACTTTTTAGAGAGCTCTTTGAAAAAACACGTACCCATATAAGGCGTGGTCTTGATGAACATATAATTTCATTTGAATTAATTAAAGAAAGAAAATTAAAATCTCTTGAAACCCTCTCATCAGATCATCCCAACTTATCAATTAATCTTGTTGAGTCTTGCTGGAACACACTTACAGAAAGTTTCTTTTTAACATTTTCAAGCAACGAAATTGCATGGATAACTGGTCTTTTGATTGCTCCACAAAAATCATTAATAAACTTTAATGATAGTATTGATGACCCGATTGATCGAGTATTAATATATGCGCCCAGTGGGCACAAAACATTTGCTCGGTCTACAGCGATAATGGATCAAATGGGATTTAATGTGCTTAACATTAATTTTAATAGCGTCAAGAACTATAACTTAGACGTCTACTATATTAATGATGCAGCTAACAACCAAGCGATTCATAAAAATCGAGCAGATGAGCTAATTGAAAGACTGAATAATTATATGATAAATCAACCCACTAAGAAGGTAGCTATTACTAGAAAAATCAGTCGGCGAGTAAATTCCTTTGAACACTTTGTGCATATTAATTTTTTAGATGAGATTGCTAAAAATAGAACCATCCTAGAGGTAAACACCATCGATCGGCCAGGTCTTTTGCATGCTATTGCTAATATCTTTGAAGGCTTAAATATCACCATGATTGATGCTAAAATCTCAACCCTAGGAGAGAGCGTAGATGATATCTTCTTTATCCAGAGTAGCGAAAAAAAATCTCTCACAGAAAATGATAAGCAAGAGCTATATGATTCCTTGTATAGAAACATTAATAACCTAACTAACGGTAGCCTAGATGAATGACCTAAAAAATAATATTGAATCGCTTTGGGATAAAAGAAATGAACTTAGTCCTACAAATGCTTCTGAAAAAGACATTTCAACAATTAATGAAGTAATTTCAAAGTTAGACGCCGGCAATATCCGTGTCGCAGAAAAAAAAGAAGACGAATGGATTGTGCATGAGTGGGTTAAAAAAGCTGTATTACTCTCGTTTAGGACTTCTGATAATGAGCTAATCGATGGTGGTTATGAGAGTTTCTATGACAAAGTCCCTCTAAAATACAAAGATTATACGGTCGATGAGTTTAAAAAAACTTCAGTAAGAGTGGTCCCTCATGCTGCAGTCAGAAAAGGCTCATATGTTGGTGCAAATACCGTTTTAATGCCAAGCTTTGTCAATATTGGCGCCTATATTGATGAGGGCTGTATGATTGATACTTGGGCAACCGTTGGAAGTTGTGCTCAAATTGGAAAAAACGTTCACCTCTCTGGTGGTGCGGGTATCGGTGGAGTACTAGAACCTCTTCAAGCAAGCCCAACTATTATTGAAGATAATTGCTTTATTGGCGCAAGAAGCGAGGTCGTTGAGGGGGTTATTGTTGAAAAGAACTCAGTGATAGCCATGGGTGTCTTTCTTGGTCAAAGCACCAAAATTTATGATCGCGACAAAAACGAAGTGTATTATGGTAGGGTTCCTCAGGGATCAGTAGTAGTCCCTGGAACCCTACCTAGCTCAAAGGGTTCATGCTCGCTTTACTGTGCCGTCATTGTTAAGCGAGTTGATGCGGAGACACGAGCCAAAACAAGCATCAACGAGCTCCTTCGATCCTAACTAGAAGGAAAACTGAGCGCTTAGATGCAAGCGATTGTAATCAATAAACTGATCCTCATCATTTAAAATTTCATTGTCAAAGTAAGTAAGTTGATATCTAACGCTGTTAGCACCAACATAGACTGCCTCAAGGCTATTGCCACGCTTACCTGTTCCCCCGCCCCCAATATCAGAGTCGGTGTAGAGTGAAAGGACTGTATTTCTCTCAATATCGTAATGAGAGTAACCTAACCGCCAAGTTCCTGGTGATGATGCATTTCCAAGCTGTATGCCAAATAGATAACCACAATCACCATCGTCAGTAGCTAGGTTATTAGTGGAGATACCAAATACTCTGATACGTTCATCAAGTAAACCATCATTGGTATACTGAAAAAATAACTCGCTAATATCGTAGTCATATTTATAAACGCCATCTGCTAATGAGGCACCACGAGACTTACCGTCATAAAGCGGGGTGGAGCCTTGTGTATCTTGATAGTCCTGATAACCTGCACCAATAACAAGTTTCCCAAAATTTAGACCAAACTGCCCACCAAACATTTGAGGATCAAGCGTAGATGATTTATTTTCTTGTAATTGAAAATTAACAATACTTAAAAACCAATTATCCTTACGATAAACCAAAGCTAAACCTTCTGGTGTTAAGTCGCTATCAAAAACTAGAGGTTGGTCGCCTGCACGATACCATGGATTTATTAACTTACCGCCCATGATACTCATCTCGTCACTCAAGTTATAGTTAAAATAAGCATATGAAAGCGCAAACTCCTTCTTGCTTGCGCCTCCTGAAAGAGTAATATTCTCACTTACTGGATTGCCATTCTCTGAAGTAGCAAAACCAACTCTAATTTCTAACTGGCCGCTGTGCTTAGCAGTGAAGCCAAGACGAGCTCTTACGCGCTGACGCTCTCTTGTCACGCTCCCCTCTTTGTCAATATTCTCATAACGATACCTAATATCACCGCTTATAGTTAACGTATCCATAATTGCTGACTGTGAGTAGGCTGAAGAAGAAACAAAAAAGAATAAAAAAAAGTGGAATTTAGTAAAGGTCATTGTATTTTCCAATCATTACTGAGCTTATAAAGTAGGTCATTTCTATTACAGTTTTATTACAATATTACAAAAAAATTAAGTGTTTTTACAAAATAAAAATAGTCTATATTTAATTACAAATTATAAGGATAAATCGATTAGTTTAGCCAAACCTTCCTGTAATATAATCTTCAGTCAACTTTTTAATGGGGTTGGTAAATATCTGCTCAGTTTCACCAACCTCAATCACTTTCCCCATATGGAAGTAAGCAGTCCTTTGTGAAACTCTTGCCGCTTGTTGCATGGAATGCGTAACGATAGCAATGGCATAATTTTCACGAAGCTCATCAATAAGATCTTCGATTTTAGCTGTAGCAATAGGATCTAAAGCAGAACAAGGCTCATCCATCAATATGACCTCAGGATCAACCGCAATGGTTCTTGCAATGCATAAGCGTTGTTGCTGACCACCTGAAAGAGAAGTTCCCTGATCGTTTAACCGATCCTTCACTTCATTCCATAGTCCTGCACGCTCAAGACTACGCTGAACAATATCATCAAGATCTGATCTGGTATCTACTAAACCATGAATTCTTGGTCCGTAGGCTACGTTGTCATAAATTGATTTTGGAAAGGGATTTGGCTTTTGAAAAACAATACCCACCCTAGCCCTAAGCATGACAACGTCGAAAGATTTACCATAAATATCATCCCCATCTAGCTCTATTAATCCGGTCACCCTTGCAGACTCAATTATGTCATTCATGCGATTAATGCACCGAATGAACGTTGATTTTCCGCAACCAGAAGGCCCAATCAACGCTATCACTTCATTTCGATTGATATCTAAACTAACTGACTTAATAGCATGGTTATCACCATAATAAACATCGACATCCTTAACGGACACTAGTGAATTTGAGTTAGTCATTACCTCTCCTTAGATCAAAATAACTTACCATTTTTTTTCAAAACGTTTCCTTAAATAAACAGCAAGTAAATTCATTATTACTAAAAACACTAACAAAACTATAATTGCAGCCGAAGTTCTCTCGACGAACCCACGCTCAGGACTATCTGCCCATAAATAAACCTGAATTGGCAAAGTTGTAGCAGGTGATAACAAAGAATTCGGAACCTCAGTAATAAACGCAACCATGCCAATCATTAAAAGCGGAGCTGACTCACCTAGGGCTCTAGCCATACCTATAATTGCACCAGTTAGCATACCCGGCAAGGCTAAAGGAATTATATGGTCTGAAATCACTCTCAACTTAGAGGCTCCTAAGCCTAAGGCTGCCTCACGTATTGATGGGGGTACAGAGGTAATGGCTGCTCTAGAAGCAATTATAACAACTGGGAGCGTCATCAATGTTAGTACTAAGCCGCCAACTAACGGTGCCGAACGTGGGAAATTAAAAAAATTAATAAAGACAGAAAGGCCAAGTAGGCCAAAAATGACCGATGGGACTGCTGCTAAATTATTTATATTTACCTCAATAAAATCGTTAAAGCGATTTTTTGAAGCAAATTCCTCAAGATAAATTGCTGTCCCGACACCAATTGGAAACGATAAAAAAAAAGTAATCGCCAAAACAAAAAAGGAGCCCATGGCTGCCCCTAAAATACCAGCCATCTCAGGATTACTTGAGTCGCCTCGAGTAAATAAATTCGTATTAAATTTTTTATCAATTCTGTTTCCATTTAATAATGACAGATAATACTGGTACTGACGCTCGGTAAGCCTCCCCCTTTGTTCCTGTGTATCATCAAAATAACTTTTAGCCACCATATCTACATCAGAAGTGGCCAGCACATCAAAAGCAAACGCTGTGTCTAGATTATCTAGATTGTCTAATAAGTATTGCTCCAATTCATATTGAGCACCAATACTAACCATACGGTATAAGTCAGCTAGCTCAGCTCGAGTGCTCAACTCAGGAAAATCTCTCCTAAGCGAATCTCTGATCAACCCAAGATAATTGATGTCTTCAATATTTGATGAGTCAACCGCTCCCTCGAGAATGATTTCAGTTTTAATATAAGTTTGAGCAAATGCCTTATAGCCAGTTGTAGATATAGAAAAAACAATAATAGCCAAAAACAACAGAGCTACTATTAAGGCGCTGATTCCTGAGGCACGAAATATCTTTTCCTTAAGGTAGCGACTCTTTAGCCCATCACTTACCACGAGCATGTGCTTAAAATGTTTCTTATTTATATCACTCATATTGTTCTCGATATTTTCTTACGACATGGAGCGCAATGATGTTTAAGGTAAGCGTCACTATAAATAACACGAGGCCTAAAGCAAAGGCCGCCAGTGTCTTGGTGCTATCAAACTCCTGATCACCTACCAGTAGTGTCACAATCTGAGCGGTTACTGTGGTCACTGGTTTAAGTGGGTTTAACGTTAGGTTGGCAGCTAAACCCGCAGCCATTACTACAATCATTGTCTCGCCAATAGCGCGTGAGACCGCGAGTAAGACACCCGCAATAATGCCGGGTAAGGCAGCGGGTATCACGACCTTTAATATCGTTTCTGATTTAGTTGCTCCACACCCATAAGAGCCTTCCCTTAAACTTTTCGGCACGGCAGTAATGACATCACCAGAAATAGAGGATACAAAAGGAATAATCATTACCCCCATAACCAAACCAACAGCAAGCGCACTTTCAGATGTTAATTCCCACTCAAAAATTGATCCCATCTCTCTGATAAATGGACCCACTACTAGAGCCGCAAAGTATCCATACACAACTGTAGGTATACCAGCTAATACCTCAAGAAGAGGCTTCATGAAATCTCTCACATTAGCATTAGAGTATTCACTCAAATATATGGCTGACATTAATCCGAAGGGAATTGCGACCATCATAGCCACAATAGCAATAAGAAATGTACCCAGAAAGACTGGTACTGCACCAAATGCACCGCTGGAACCAACTTGGTCTTCTCTTATGGCGGTCTGTGGACTCCATTGTGTACCAAATAAAAATTCTGAAATGGACACAGACTGAAAAAATCGAAGACTTTCAAATAAAATAGAAAGCAAGATTCCAAAGGTGGTTAATACTGCAATTACAGACAAGCCAGCCAAAACCCTTCGTATAATTACCTCGCTAGAAAGACGAGCATTAAAGTTTGGGCCTATCTTGAAAAGCCCATAAAACCCTAACAGCGCTATCGAACCAAAAACGATAATAATTTTAATGCCTCTACTTAGGGCTGCCGCATCTTCATATCGCTGAACACCAATCACATGAAGTGTATTGCTACTATCAATCGGAATTACACCATTAGCAATATTAATAATCTCATTGAAAAGGTAGTTGGAAGTATAATCGATCGTTATCAGTTCAATTGGCAAAGAACGTAATACCATCCACTGAAGAAAACTACCTTCAAGTAACGTCCAAAAAATCAATATAACTACTGACGGGACAAACGTTATCAAGGAAACAAATAAAGCATGATAACCAACTGTCGCTATAAACTTATGCCTAGATCTCAAGTTGAGAGCCCTATTTTTTGCAATAAAATAAAGGGCTATAGAAGCAATAAATATGTAGGCTAAGTTTACTTCAAAAGACACAAGATTATCATAACTGCAATGGTACTAGTTGTCTTGCATTTATACTAACCTCGATAAACTCATCATAACTCATAGGTATGAGTCCGCGGTCAGTTAAATAGCCAAATTCACCAATAGTGTTTTCATCGTTAAATTCAAGAAGAAACTCCTCTAGGCCTGGAATAATACCAATGTGTGCTCGCTTAACATAAAAATAAAGTGGCCTTGAAATTGGGTAATCACCACTAGAGATATTCTCAAACTCAGGAGAAACGCCATCAACTGGTGCGCCTTTTACACGATCAAGATTTCGCTCTAAAAAGCTATAACCAAAAATACCTACTGCATTAGAATTTATACCAAGTCGCTGGACAATCATATTGTCATTCTCGCCGGCTTCTATAAATCTTCCATCCTCTCGCATGGACTGGCAAGCTATCTGCCTATCGCTACCTTCTAACTGATCTATCTCCTCAAACGAGGAACAAGCGTGATCCATCACAAGCTCCACAAAAGCATCACGTGTCCCCGATGTTGGTGGAGGGCCAAGCACCTCAATTGTGACTGCAGGAAGGTTAGGATTAATTTCTGACCATAGCTGATAAGGATTACTCACAAGCTGTCCGTCTAGGTCAACCACTGTTTTAGCTAATGCTCTAAATATCTCTTCCCTTGTTAGTTCATAAACAGGGGAATTTATTCCATTAGCAAGTACAATGCCGTCATAACCAAACTTAACCTCGATAATTTCTTCGACGCCATTAGCGGAACACTGATTCACTTCTGAAGGTTTTATCCTTCTCGAAGAATTCGCCACATCTGGAAAATTAAGGCCGACACCCTGGCAAAAGGCCCTAATACCTCCGCCAGATCCCGTAGATTCAACTGTAGGCGTTCTAAAACCTGAGCTTAAACCAAAATTTTCTGCCACAACAATAGAAAACGGATAGACAGTTGATGAACCGACGATACTAATATAATCTCTTGATGATTGTGCTAATAAATTTGTAGCTGTGAGTGAAATGATAAATAATAAGCTCTTTAATAAAATTTGCATGACATTACCTTTTTAGTGATGTCCCTATAAGTTAGAGGTCAAATGTTACAGATTTATTACAATAGACGAATAACCCTATGTCCTCATTAGATTTATTACAGCAGCTCATTAAATTACCCTCTGTAACACCAGATGATCACGGCTGTCAGGAGCTGCTGGCTGGCCTACTGAGCAAATCTGGCTTCAAGATAGAAAGATTTAATAAAAATGGTGTAAGTAATCTTTGGGCTAGATATGGCAATAAAGAGCCAGTATTTTGTTTTGCTGGACACACAGACGTTGTCCCCGCGGAAAACCATGAGGAATGGTCTTCAGATCCGTTTGGCGCTGAAATCGTAAATGAGCAGCTAATCTCCAGAGGTGCAGCTGATATGAAAAGTGGATTGGCTTGTAGTATTGTCGCAGGTAAAAGATTTGTAGACATGCATCCTAATTTTAATGGCTCTCTTGCCTATCTCATTACTAGTGATGAAGAAGGTCCAGCTGATGATGGGACCCAATATGTCATGGAGTCTCTTGATAATGTCGGCACCAAAATAAAATGGTGCTTGATAGGAGAGCCTTCTAGCTGTGAAACCCTTTTTGATACATTGCGAATAGGTCGTAGAGGGAGCCTAAGCGGTATTCTTGAGCTACGCGGTTCAGAAGGTCATGTTGCTTACCCTCAAACAAAAGAGAGCGTCATGATTTCATTTGCAAAATTTATCAATGCAATGGAGCAATTCGATCTTGGTCAAGGGAATAATTTTTTTCCAGCAACAACATTTCAAATGGTTTATGTTCATTCGGACGCAAATGCTGTTAACGTTATACCAAGCAACCTTAAATGTAGATTTAACCTTCGATATTCAACTGAATGGACATTTAAAACACTCTCTCATGCAATTGAGACAATCGTGAACGACCTGCAGCTGGACTACAGCCTTACATGGAAGAATGCTGGCAACCCTTTTGTCACCGAAGAAGGTGAGTTTTCAAAAGCAGTCGTTGAATCAGTGCTCGAGAATAATGGACAAAAGATTGAGTTATCAACAGGTGGTGGAACCTCAGATGGTCGCTTTATTGCCCCCTATGGCACTGAAGTGATAGAGCTTGGTCCCGTCAATAAGACCATCCATAAAAATAATGAATATATTGAAGTGGCGGATATAGCGATCATTGAAAATACCTACATCACAATATTAGAAAAAATGCTTTTAGAGGATTAAGCTTTTCTTTTCCAGTTAATGGAAAGAATGTAAAACCCTAAAAAACCAAACCAAACTAAAACCCATCCGGGCATACTGACCCCTAAAAACGCCCACGTAACCTCTGCACACTCACCAGAGCCAGTCATGATTAACTCTAACGCGTCAAGCAAAGGAAAGGCGTCAAGCAAATAATCTAAACCTGGTCCACAGGTAGGTACGAGCTCAGGTGGTAAATTTTGAATATAGACATGCCTTCCCGCAATAGAGGCACCAATTACTGCCGATAAAAAACCTAGAATAGCTGTCACCCGACTAGTCAGTATGGGTAGCCAGCTTGATAGTAAGCCAAGAATAAAGAATACACCTAGCGCAATCATGGCAATCCTCTGAAAAACGCAAAGAGGACACGCAGCAAGACCAAGAACGTGTTCTGAATAAAGGGCATAACTCATTAAAGAAAACACTATAAAAAACCCAAGAATATTTCGCTTAAATTGCTTGCTCATCTTTAATTCTGATTGATCAACTAATATTAGTCTTGCTGACTGAATCTTCCGAATGTCTAATATCTGTTCCTTTCTCTGTGTAGATTACATACTCACATATATTTTTTGAATGATCACCAATACGCTCCAAAGACCGTGCAATCCACATCACGTTTAATCTTCGAGTAATTGTCATAGGATCCTCGATCATATAAGTAATGCTATTTCTATAAATCGTTTCATAAAAGTTATCCACCACTTCATCGGACTTAATTATTTCTAAAGCAAGCTCAGAATCAAAGCGGGCAAATGCGTCAAGTGAACGAGTCACCATTTTTTGGACGTGGCCACCTATCGCTACTAACTCATGGTAGTTTACTTTCTCTTGGCCATCAGGCATAGCCAATGAAATGACTGTTTTTCCTATCTTCTCAGCTTCATCACCCATCCGTTCCAAATCAGTAATCGTCTTAACAGTAGCCATAATTAGACGAAGATCGACGGCTGCGGGCGCACGCGTGGCTAGTATTTTTCTGCAATCATTATCTATTGATAACTCAATAACATTAACTTCTTGGTCTTTCTTAATAACGATCTCAGCTAGCTGTGTATCATTTGAATAAAGGGCTTTTAGTGCATTTAGTAGCATATCTTCTACTAACCCGCCCATATTAAGCACTTTACTCCTGATCGATTCAAGCTCCTCATTAAATTTTCTCGAGATATGCTGATTAAATTTCTTTTTATGCATAGCTTATCTTAATCATTTATTGACAAAATAACTACTAGCGAACAACCGACTTAAACACACATCTAAAAGTACTACCCTTATTTACCTCACTCTCAATCTCTAGGTAACCACCCAAGAGTTCCAAAGAATGTTTAACAATAGACAATCCTAAACCCGTTCCACCTGTACTGATCGAGCGACCCTTATCGATACGGTAAAACCGCTCAGTAATACGTGTGACTTCATTGCTTGGCATACCCATACCAGTATCAATTACCTCAATCATCATTCCCTCAGCATGATCGCTACTGCGAAGAATGACCTGACCTGTTTGTGGTGTGTAATGGTAGGCATTAGATAACAAATTTTCTATAATAGAATACATTAATTGCTTGTCAGCAATTAACTGACTCTTATGAGCAGATTCGATAATAGTCTCAGGTCGCTCGGTTATGTAAGCAAAACCCTCAATCAATTGAGCAAATAGTCCTTCAATATTAACTATTTCATTGCTTAGAGTAATATTTCTACTCTCAATTTTTGATAGCTCTAATAGGTCTTCTATGATCTTATTCATGCGATCAGCTTGTGCCGTAATAACAGTAGCTATTTGCGAAGCCTCCTTAGTCTCAAACTCAGCATCTGAAATTAATTCAGAGTAACCCTTGATTGTGGTCAGAGGTGTCTTAAGCTCGTGACTAGCATTTGCAATAAAATCTTGTCGCACCTGTGCAGTCTTAACCTGCTGCGTAACGTTTCGAACGGTAATTAAAGCCTTATCTTTGGCATAATTAGCCACTCTAAAACGTAAGTGTCTATTATTAGCTTGGTCTTCTATATCGACATAGCCATTATCAGGATTGCTAAGGAAAGCAATAAAAGCTGGAAAGCGAACCAATTGATCAACTCTCTGACCAACATCGCTCTGTGCGTTAATGCCTAGCAGATCGTTACTTGCCTTATTGCACCATTGAATTAAATAACGGTCATCAACAATCAAAGCGGCATCTGGCAAAGACCTTGCAAGCGCATTTACCTCATTAAATAACACTACAAATTTTTTTCGATACTTCCAGCTATTTTTCGTTAGGCTTTGTATGTCTGAATAAAGTTCACTATAAAATCCCCTCGTGCCGAGCCAAGTAATTTTTACATCCTTTTCGATACTCTCTCTAATTGAAGTTAGTACTATTACTGTCCACAAAAAATAAAAAGCAAACACTGTAACGATTGCGATAAGCAAGCTATTAGTGATCAACCAAAATAACCAAGCAACTAATAATAAAAATAGTAACTGTGTAGTTAGCACCTTAAGAAATTTAAAGCTCATTAATTAGGATCCGAAAAAATATAACCAGCTCCTCTTATTGTTCTTATGTAGTCTGCATAGCCAAAGGGCTCAAGTTTAGCTCTTAACCTTCTAATGTGAACGTCAACGGTACGCTCATCAATGTACTTACTACCCCCCCAGACATCATCGAGCAAACGATCCCTAGAAAACACACGGCCAGGCTTAGACATAAAAAACTTTAGTAATTTGTATTCAGTGGGGCCAAGATTAATATCCTCATCATTTACAGTCACTTCGTGAGCCGCTGTATTAATCTTTAATTCTTGATGAACAATCAATTCATCTGAGTCTGACAGCCTTCTAAGATTAGCCTGAATTCTTGCTAGAAGCTCTCGCGAAGAAAAAGGTTTAGTAACATAATCATCTGCGCCATTATTAAGGCCATGAATGGCATCTTCCTCTGTGGTTTTTGCTGTCAGCATAATAATCGGTATAGTATTATATTTAGAATCTTTTCTAATCTGCCTAATCGCCTCGACTCCCGTGGAATCAGGCAGCATCCAATCCATAATAATTAAATTAGGCGTTTTGTCTGTTAGCATGCACATTCCATCATATACACGCTGAGCTGATCGAACTCGATAATTATTTCTCTCTAAAAAAAGAGTAAGCATTTGAACAATACTCAAATCATCCTCAAAAACAAGGACCTCCATATTGTCATCGGCTCTAACTTTCATGATTTTTCAATTAAGCCATTGATATATTACAATAATATTACAAATTAACATCTTTGTTACCAAGTATCCCAAGCTTCCTCATCTCTAAGGTAACTTGTCTTGTCAGCTGAAAAAATAAAACCACACTCGCCTTTTGCCATCTGATCTAAGATTGGCAATAATAATTTAGCATCTAACTCAATCCCATAAATCTTACACGGCTTAGAAATGGCCAATTCAATAGCTTCTAATTCCTCCTTAGGTGTAACAACCAATAAATTATCACTTAAAGAATCGCTGAGTTCTCTCAAGCTAACAAGTTTTGAGTTCATAGTCTTTTCTAATAGACGACCACTGAAATCAAAACCTCCGAAAAAATATTCACCCATAAATGCATTCCTCGCAACATAAAATTTATCTATATTAAACTGTTGGTGCGCAAGTAAGGCTAATGCGCTTAAGCTAGGTAATGGGAAAATTTTTGATGGATCATCAAAACCCAGACCTTGGGAAATCATCATGCCCATTCGGATGCCGGTAAATGATCCTGGACCTGATGTATAACCAATAGCGTTAATCAAATTTAAATTAATTTTATATTGGGTAACCTTGGTTTTGAAAAAAAATATAATTTCTTCAAGCTGGTTGTGCCCCTTAGAGCATTGATAGTTATAGACCTGGCCATCAAACTTAATAGCCACTGATGCCCTATTGTTGGTCCCTTCAATAAATATCTGATTCATTTAGCAAAAAAAATTTCATAATCATATCAATACTACGGGATATAAATATTTTTATTAAATTTAATTAATTGCCTAATTAAACAAGAATTTAAAATATAATTTAGATATAATCTAAATCTTTATAATCATGTCTAAAATCACACTTAAAACATTAGCTACTTGGATCCAAGAGGTTGAAGATTTAACACAACCTGACAGCATCTATTGGTGCGATGGTTCTCCAGATGAATATCAATCCTTTATTAGCCAAATGCTAATAACAGGTGACCTTCTAGAGCTTAATCAGACTAATTTTCCAGGATGCTACCTTCATCGTTCTGACCCAAAAGACGTGGCAAGAGTTGAGCACCTGACTTATATTTGTTCTAAAGAAGAGGTCGAAGCCGGTCCAAACAACAACTGGATGGCACCGAACCAAGCAAAAACTATGATGAATGATCTCTTTCAAAACTGCATGAAAGGAAGAACGATGTATGTGATTCCTTACTGCATGGGGCCGCTAGGTTCAAAATACTCCAGATATGGCGTTGAAATTACGGACAGTATTTATGTGGCTGCTAATATGTATCTAATGACTAGAATGGGCACTCTAGCCTTAAGAGAAATCGAAGCTAAAGGGTCATTCATTAAAGGCCTTCATTCAACTGGAGAATTAGATCCAGAGAGAAGATTTGTTATGCATTTCCCTGAAGAGCTCTTAATCATGAGTTATGGCTCAGGCTATGGTGGCAATGCACTTCTTGGCAAGAAATGCCATGCATTAAGAATTGCCAGCTACCAAGCAAGAACTGAAGGCTGGTTGGCTGAGCACATGCTAATAATGGGTCTAGAGAATCCTGAGGGTGAGGTAAGTTACCTGGCCGCCGCTTTTCCATCTGCTTGTGGGAAAACCAATCTTGCGATGCTAATTCCACCAGAAGAGTATAACGGCTGGAAAGTATGGACGCTTGGCGATGACATTGCTTGGCTTCACCTTGATGATGAGGGTCAACTACGAGCAATCAATCCTGAAGCTGGCTATTTTGGTGTGGTCCCTGGTACTAATTTAAAAACTAATCCTAATGCCTACAATATGATTACAAAAGATACTATTTTTACAAATGTTGCTATCACAGAAGAGAATGATCCTTGGTGGGAAGGTAAAGAAGACGGACGACCAACCATTGATTGGTTAGGTAATCCCTATATTAAAGAAAACCATGGCGCTCACCCTAATTCTCGGTTTACAGTTTCGGCTCAACAAAACCCGAGCTACTCGTCACTAGCTGAAGCCCCTGAAGGAGTTCCCATTAGTACGCTAGTCTTCGGAGGAAAAAGAAAAGAGCTAGCTCCCCTAGTTTATGAAGCAAGAGACTGGCAGCACGGTGTGATGGTTGCTGCTAGTATGGCATCTGAAACTACTGCCGCAGCAACTGGAAAAGTGGGTGTAGTAAGAAGAGATCCAATGGCCATGAAGCCATTTTGTGGTTATAACTATGGTGACTACTGGTCTCATTGGTTAAGCTTTGGTGAAAAATCGACAAAACTGCCAAAAATATTTCACGTAAATTGGTTTAGGCAAAATAACGAAGGTGAATTTCTCTGGCCTGGGTTTGGTGAAAATATGCGTGTATTAGAGTGGATCATTAACAGATCAAAAGGTTCGGTTGAAGCCAATGATACCGCTATTGGCTTTACACCTAAAGCGGGTACTATTAATTTAAATGGCCTATCGATCGACGAAGATCGTATTGAAGAATTATCTAAAATTAATCATGCCCAATGGTCAGTTGAGCTTATTGAATTTAAAAAATATCTTAATTCATTTGAAGGCAGGACACCTAAAGCCCTTGTCGATGAGTGCACCGCCGTACTTGAAAGACTTGGTTAAACACTAAGATTCTTTTTTAGCGACAAGATACACAACCCAAGCAGTATCATTGACACCAGAGGCTTCTTCTTTAAAATAACCAGTTCCTTCGCCCTTCTTATCTTCCCGCTCCCAGTAAACTTGCGCTGTCTGAAATCCAGCCTCTAGCAATAACTCTTTAATTTCTGGCAAGGTCCATAGCCTCCAATCATAGGTAAATACCTTGGGTAAACTTGAGCCATCAGGAAACTCAAACTCTATATGACACAAAAGCTCGTTCGTGACTGGTTTAAAGCAGGACTGATACCACACATATGTAAATTCCTTATGTTTGGTACGCTCCTTCTGTTCAACATAAGCATCGGAACCTCCAAATGCATCTAATAGTAAAAGACCTTCGCTATCTAATTGATTAAAGCAGCTCTTAAAATAGGTCAACAGCATGTCACGGCTCTTAAAAACCCAGTAACTAAAATTAAAAGCACCTATTACATCAATTGGTGACGTCTTTACTTTAACTACGTCTTCATTAATGAATCTTATGCGTGCTCTTTCCATTTCTGACAGCTTAGATAAATTACGATTGCTGGCCCACTCAAGTACATCTTTATCAAGATCAACAGCGATGGCCTTATTTAACTTAGATTCTTGTACCCACATAGTTGATAGCAAGGACGTACCCGCGAAATCCTCTCTAAATATCCTAGGAAAATGCTTAAAAATTGATTTATATGTCCTGTTAATAAATTCAATTTCTGCTTCAGGGCTTTGAACAGACTGCTCATAAAGCTCATTAATATCAGCCAGCGACGCTATAGTTTTCTTTTTCATAAAGTTCTCTAAAATACTAAAAGCATCTCATCTATCAAGCGCGAAGCTTCCAGTGGTGATTCACAATTAATAAGAGCATAACGCCATTTTTTAGCATTTGGATGGTTTTTTTTAAAATTTACAAGATGTCTTGTAATTTTTTGATAAGTTGTGCCACATCTAATTTCTCTTTCTAGATAATCCATCATGGATTGCTTTATCTGATCCTTATCAAAATTGTTTTTCTGATAATGTTGTGAAATACGATGAAGGGTAAAAGGATCTTGATAAGCTAAGCGGCCAAACATAATTCCATAAACCTTCTCCTCAAATAATTGAACCTGCTCAATAGAATTAATCCCACCATTTAAAATTATAGGTAAATCAGGAAATTCCTCTTGAAGTCTTATTGCATAGTCATATTTTAATGGTGGTATCGCTCGATTTTCTTTAGGGCTAACACCATTAAGAAGAGCCTTTCTTGCATGAACTGTCACTGAACACACCTCCTCTTCTTCAATGGTTTTTACAAATTGTTTCAAAAAACTATAGTCATCATTATCATCAATGCCAATTCGACACTTAACTGACACGTCAAGATCAACTCTATCTTTAATTGCTCTTACACAGCTGGCAACTTTAATTGGATCATTCATTAGCACGACACCAAATTCACCTTCACTCACTTTACTGCTGGGACAACCACAATTAATGTCTACCTGATGAAAACCCAGTTGGCTTAATTTTATTGAAGCCTCTACAAACTTAATAGGATCATTACCTCCAAGTTGACATATTGGTGGGTTCTTCAAATTATGAAATTTTATTTTCTTTCCATCGGTACGATTAATTACATAATCGATTGGTACCATCTCTGTAAAAAGGGAGAAGCTCGGGAAAAAAAGTTCATATAAGAATCTAAAATGCCTATCTGTATAGCCCATCATGGGAGCAATAAAAAAATTTAGTCTTTCAGGCGAATATTTAAACAATAGTTTTGGCGTCCCCAAGGGGATTCGAACCCCTGTTGCCGCCGTGAAAGGGCGGTGTCCTAGGCTTCTAGACGATGGGGACTAGAAAAATAAAAAGAAATTATAACCTATAATAGAATGTAGAGTGATAATAATAGTTAGCTAAGCAAATAATCCGGCGCAATAGCCCGATGCCCAAGCCCACTGGAAATTAAATCCACCTAATTGTCCGCTAACATCTAGTGCCTCACCTATAAAGTAAAGTCCTGATTGTCCCTTGACTTCCATTGTTTTAGAGCTTATATAGTCAGTGCTTACACCACCTAATGTTACCTCAGCTGTACGGTAACCCTCCGTACCAGAAGGTTTTAATACCCAATGGTTTATAATATTTCCAATATCTTCCAATTGTTTATTTGACCATTGATCCAAAGTTAGTTCAGATTGTTCTTTCCATAATAATAGTTCTAATTCTTTTACTAATGCTTTGGGTATAAACCTAGATAGATAGGTCCTCAACAAAATATTTCTATTATTGACTTTTTCATCAATCAAATCTTTAGTCATGCTCATATCAGGCAATAAATTAACAGAAATAGTATCGCCAAGGTTCCAGTAACTTGAAATTTGCAATACAGATGGGCCGCTAAGCCCTCGATGAGTAAATAGCATATCGTCTAGAAACGCTTTGCCATTACACTCAATCTCAATAGGTAAAGATAAACCTGAAAGTCTTTCACAAATAGGTTTTAGGTAATCAGAAAAGGTAAAAGGAGCTAGCCCTGCCCTTGTCTCGATAAGCGGTATCTGAAACTGACGTGCAACGTCATAAGCATAACCACTACCACCAAGTGATGGTATTGAAAGTCCTCCTGAAGCAACGACTATTGAGTTACAAGAAAAGTGTTTATTACCATTATCTGTATCGCAAGCTAAAAGATACCTGCTATTATTCTTACAATATTCAATGTCAGTAATATTTGCATGTGTCATAATTTTTATATCACTTTTTTCACAAAGATGAATTAGCATATTTAAAATATCTTTGGATGTATGGACACAAAAAAATTGGTCATTCTTTCTTATTTCGTAGTCAATCTTTGCTTCATCCACCATTTTTATAAAATCTTCAGGGGTATATTGGCTTAATGCAGACTTACAAAAGTGAGGATTCCTCGAGGTAAAATTATCAGATGTCACGTACAGGTTAGTAAAGTTACATTTTCCACCCCCTGACATCAAAATCTTTTTTCCAATCTTATTAGCCCTCTCCAAGATTAGAACATTACGCCCTCTTTTAGCTGCAGTAATTGCACAAAGCAAACCAGCTGCTCCTCCACCAATAACAATAATGTCGTATTTTTGAATGGAGGGTTTCATTTATAAATTATATAATAAGTGTATCAAATAATGGTGGGGCTAGGTGGGATCGAACCGCCGACCTCTTGCATGTAAGATATTTTATGAAAGATAAAGACAGAATAGCTCTATCTGATGCTACAGTTGTTGTATGCAATCAATGGGGGATAAGCAACATTGGTCCTTTCCTAGAAGTTTGTAAAAAGCTAGGATTGGAAATTAATTGATCTTTTTTTCGCAACCTATATTAGTGATATAAACTGAAAAAAATAAAATTAACAATAAAGTAGCCACTTTTTTTTATTCTTCCTTAAAGATTCTTATAGATAAGGAAAAAATAGAACCAAAAGAAATAAATTTCTTAAAATTCAAAATATCTCTGATTCTCTCCAGTATAGTTGATAGAAAACCAATCTGGGTATTTTCTCTTTAGCTTTATTAATATATTTAGTTTCTAGATCGTTAATTTCACCCTTGCTCAAATTCTTAACTTCTTTGAGAATCTTTTTTTAAAAGAGTCAGTTCCATAAAGTTTTTTAAATTGCCTCTCTAGGGATCCCCCTAGAAGACCAACATCCCTCTGAACCCTAATCAAATCCAAAAATCCTTGATCTACCTGTGTGTTATTTAAAGCTGCGCTCCCCCTGAAAACATCTGCTTGACGAGGTTTACCGTCTTGTCTCTTGAAATATTTTTTTACATCTTTAAATAAGACATCCAGGCCAGTAAGGTTTTTGATGGTATAAATATTCTTCAAAGGGCCAGCCTCATTAAAATCCGGCCAAAAATACTTAGCAAGCTCATCATTTTCAAATGTGGATTCAACATAACCTTTTGCATGAAAACGGTTATTTCCATAAAACAGAATTAGATCGCCAATCTTCATCTTTTCCCAAATAGATTTATTGTTATCAGTATCGCCCCAAAATCTGAAGGTGGCTTTATCCGTATTGAGTAAATGTTGATATTGAGAAGCTTCCAAATAAGGTTTTATTTCATCTAATGCACGAGGTTTTAATATTGTATCTTCCCAGTGGACTTTAACGGCTGCCTTTAACCTAGTTGTCTTTACATGAATCATTGATTATATTTTTTAGAAGCACCTTTAAATTTCTCTACTGGATACTTTTCCTCATTAACTTCAATTTTATCTAGCGAGACTTTTTCAAGATCAATATATAGAGCATCACACAGTTTTACAAGATAATTAAAAATATCTGCTATTTCTTCTTCAATTTCTTTTTTCTTAGCTAGATCTTTAATTTCATCAAGTCCTCCAGAGTTTGACCATTGAAAAATCTGAACCAATTCAGCTACCTCAACGGAAAGGGCCATAGATAAATTTTTGGGACTGTGGAACTTTTCCCAATCTCTAACTTTGGCAAATTCCCTCAATTTTAGTTTTATTTTTTCTATATCCATTTTAGTTACTCATCCCAAATAAAGCCTATGCCCACCCAATAGACCAGTAAGAGGTACAACACATAAAAGCAGACATGCTAACCTTTTCTTTTTAAGGAGACGTTTCATATATTAAAAAATACTCCTAACCTATGCTAGTAGTCAATTTTTTTGATTGAAGTTAATAATTTAAAAATATTATCCGGTGTTCATTTATAGCCTTTAGATAGGTGGTTCTTGATTAATATAAGTTAACCAAAGGTCTGACTAAAGAACCCTGTATCCCCCTGTTTATAGGGTATTCAAGGTGGTGGAGCTTATAGTTAAAATTTGTAACCACCTTTTAGCTAAATTCTTTTCGCAAAAGATCACTAATATAACAAGAATTTCATAAAAAGAGCTGGGTGATCACTTAAAGGGACTTCATCATTTTGAAAAGCAATGTCTTCACCAATCTCTAATACCTCTAATGTTGTTGAATTTCCATTCCGATATAAAATATAGTCTAGAATTGGCCAGCCTCTTTCGGCCTGAATTCCTTTACCTGGATTAATAAGACCAAGGTCATTCATAAATTCTTTAAGAAGAGAACGGTCTTCCTGATCTTCCCAATCAAGATTAAGGTCACCAGCTATTATAAGAGCCTCCCCGCCTGTTTCTTTTTGAATAGTAGTTAAAATTTGTTGGAGTTGATCTGCTCTTGCCTCACGATCTAAAGTGTCACGTCCAGCATCAAGGTGTGTATTTAATACAAAAAATCGCTTGCCGTTAGAAGATTCTAAAAGTAATAACTGAAATCCCTTACTCGCAAAACAATCATTTAAGCCTCTTAACCAACCCGAGCATGTTTTAAAGGCCTCCTCTTTATTCTTTAGGTGCCAATCTGCTTCAAAATTAGAGATAATCGTAAGACCAGACCCTTGGCAAAAAAAACAAGGCAAAGAGCGAGTATCATCACTTCTAAAAATAATACTTTTTTCAGCAAGGCTTTCTAGGAGTGTTTGGTGATACGAAAAATCTTCTTGAAAGAGTAAAAGTTCATATCCTTCAGTCAGTTTCCCTATCTGAGGGAAACGTTTACTTGGATAGTCTCTTGAAAAAAAGGCATGCAGACCATGCGTGTTATACACAAGTAGATTTATCTCTGTGGAATTGGTTCTAGTCTCAGCAAAAATTGTAGTAAAACAGGAAAGAAAAATAAGAAACATAAAAAATAGCTTCATGACTTAACTATACCTTTTTACGCGATACTTGGGAGTAGAAAAGACACCCAAACCTGGTGGAGCCAGGCGGGATCGAACCGCCGACCTCTACAATGCCATTGTAGCGCTCTCCCAGCTGAGCTATGGCCCCAAATTAATTTACATTATTGTCAAGATTGGCAATATAGTCTATAGCGTCTTGAATTCTTTTGAGGGTATTGATTTTTCCAACTAATGCCAAAGTCTCACCAATGCCTGGTGACGCCGAAGAACCAACTACTGCAACACGAAGGGGTTGTGCTAGAGCACCTAATTTAACACCCCTCTCAACTGAGACGGTCTTAACAGCCTCAAGAATATGATGTGCATCCCAATTCTCCAAATCATTTAAGTGACTTAAAAGCATAATAAATAACTCTTTAGTCTCTGGTATTAGATGTTTTGACTGCTGATTCAGATCAGAAACAATCTCATCACTAAAATAAGGCACAGACTTCTCTACGAGCTCGTGTAAATTTTTTGCTCGCTCCTTATGTGTCGACACAAACATAGTAATTTTATCTATATCGTGTACTGAAATATCTCTGGGGTAAAATTCACAAAATGAGGATACTAGATCCTCTTCTGACATCTTCAAAAAGTGCTGCTGTGAAACCCAATCTAGTTTTTTATAATCAAAAATAGAAGGTGAAGAACTAACTCTACCCAAATCAAAATGCTCGATAAGCTCCTCGATAGTGAATAACTCTTGATCGCCGTGGGACCAGCCAAGGCGTGCAATATAATTAAGAAGTGCTTCAGGGGTGTAACCTCTTAATTTAAAATCTAATACGCTTACAGCACCATGGCGCTTAGATAGTTTGTTATTATCCTCACCATGAATCATAGGCAAATGGGCATAAATAGGTACAGTCTCTCCTAATGCTTCGATAATATTAATTTGTCTTGGCGTATTATTTAAGTGATCATCTCCTCTAACTACGTGACTGATCTTCATAGAAGTGTCATCAACAGCAACGCAAAAATTATAAGTTGGTGTTCCGTTTGATCTTTGAATAATAAGATCATCAAACTCACGATTATCATACTCAATTTGGCCTTTAACCAAATCGTTTATTACAACCTTGCCTTCATCTGGATTTATAAATCGAATAACATGATTACGATCACCAATTCCAATGTCTTTGCCTCTACAATGACCGTCATAACGAGGTTTTTCACCTTTTTTAAGGAGCTCTTTTCTTAATGTATCTAATCTTTCAACCGAGCAATCACAACGGTAACTTTTATTATTTGACTCAAGATGACTTAAAGCAGTTTGATAAAGATCAGACCTAGAGCTCTGATAGACAATGGGTTGATCAGACCTAAAACCTAGCCAACCTAAACCATTCACAATACTATCAACAGACTCTTGTGTTGACCTTTTGGTATCAGTATCTTCAATACGGAGTAAAAATTCACCCTTCTGATGTTTTGCAAAGAGCCAAGCATACAAAGCAGTTCGCACACCGCCAATATGCAAGTAACCGGTTGGGCTTGGAGCAAAGCGAGTTCGAATCATGATTAGGGGCTTCTACTAAAAAGCCGATGCTTAAAATAACTAAAAATAATAAATGAGGCTAAGAAAAAGCCTAAATTGCTCAATGTTGACACATCATTGAACATTGAAATATAGCCAATAATAGCAAATATTATCGAAATAAAAATTGAGAGCATAAGAGCTGATCCCTCACTAAAGCCAGCCTTAATTAAGGCATGATGATAATGATCCAGAGCTCCATATATTGGAATTCGGCCATTTTTCATTCTAATTAAAATAGTATTTAGTGCATCTAAAACAGGTAGCGCGATAAAATACCATGCTTGCCAGTAATTAAATTTCTCCGTTATGACCGTTTCTTGTTCTGCTGATACACACATAAGTGCAAAGAATACTAGACCTAGTGATGCAGCACCGCTGTCCCCTAAGAACACTCTAAATTTTCCATATCTTGTCTCTAGTATCTTCCTGAATGAATTAGAGTAAGGAAAATTAAGCATCAAAAACCCTGCGAGGGCACAAGTTATTGAATAGCA
>Ga0114996_10002130_pt1 | contig 25843 bp, 24 predicted proteins | sample ArcticOcean_MG_C_4_FD_87039 | JGI IMG/M metagenome (GOLD analysis project Ga0114996, IMG submission 87039) | Marine microbial communities from western Arctic Ocean - ArcticOcean_MG_CB4_134 | ecosystem: Environmental > Aquatic > Marine > Oceanic | place: Arctic Ocean: Canada Basin | collected... | reverse complement strand
TCCATGTCGAGTCCCTTCCCCCTTGGTGTTTATTGGTGACTGCAAACGGAATCCGTAAGACTTTTCGACCACTCGCAGGCTTCACAGATCGGCCAGCAAGTCATCGTGTTCGTAAAGATCAATCAACCGTTCTCGGAAGGCGTCCAGCGTGGCGGACGCCATGCTCTGTAAGTTGCTTGGCGTGAACTGGACCGCCTCGACCGAAACGCCCTTGGTTCGTAATCGCTGCCCCAGATACTCAGCCTGCCACGGATCGAAAGCGACCGTCGCCAGTTTGTAGCGATCACGTAGCATCAAAATTTCCGACTCGACTTGCTCCAGGTCGATCGATTGGCCCTGCGAAGGTTTCCAGGTACGAACCGCGACCAACTTCAATCGACCCGTGGCGGCCCGCCTCTGTTCAAACTCGATCAGTGCGTCGGCAGGGATTCGGTACCGTGGCCGCATGCCGTCGCTCACGTTGACCGCTCGCAGTTGGCCAGATCGAATCCACCGGATTACCTTTTCGGGCTTTACGCCGTATCGCTCGGCCACCTGAGGTGGCGATAGTGTTTTGGTTGTCGCTACGCTGGACATGGCACGTCTCCCTTGGCCATGACTGGTGGCAACTTGGCGACGATCTGTCGGAATGCCTCTTGGACGTCGATCACCGCGACCGGGACTCCGATCGCAAACGCGGCTTCGAGGTCGATCGCGGGATTCTCGAAAACCTGCCGACGCGAAAGCAGACGCGAAAAGGGATCACAGTCGCCAACGACAAGCAGCAGCATCCGGCCTTGCTTCCAGGCTGATCGCAGATCGCCAATTGGATGATCGAGTAACCACCGGCAGACGTTCGACGCCTGTTTGACTGAAAAGCCTCGCCGACGAAGATCGACCGTAAGGGCGATGGCCAGAACGTCGTGATCGGTAAATACGTGGTGATACCCGGAACCCTTCGCCGTTTTCGTGGCTCGCACGAACCCAGCTTCAACCCATCGACACAGGGTCTTGTGAGGTATTCCCGTCAGTCGAACCACGTCGCCCGATGCAACCAGCATTTTCAATCCCCTCGCATCACGTCGCCTGAATGTCATGTAGCGATTCAGCATACGCGGGATAAAAGGATGAAAGTCGGCCACGGACTGTCATCCCGCATTTTTTTACGTGCCCACAAAAAAAGCCGCCCTGTCTAAGACCTGGGCGGCGAAAAAGTTTTTAGATTTTCAGAGAATCGAATCGGCTCGTTAGTTTCTTCCCCCTTTCATCCTGTTTTCTTGTCCCGATCCTTACGGGCTTGCCTCAATTGGTGCCCAAGCGTATTCGGATTCATTTGCTTGTCCCTTGCCATAGCCGCGATGGTTTTCCAGGCACCAGGCATTATATTCGTCGAGAAGCTCCGCCCGCTCGTCCACCTTCGCCGGTCGCCCGGTTTTCTGCGGGCGAGTTTTCGTTTTGGCGATTGGTTCCGATGCGTTGGGGTCGGCCCTCAGCATGTCGGCACTTCGTCCAGCGTCATTTTCTTGGCTTCGTACAACTGCTTGCCGTGTTCGGCACACAGATAGTCGAGCAACTCGCGACTGTCTTGCAGCTTGCGATCGAATCGCTGTCGCCATAGATGCTTCACGCTGGCGAGTCCGGTTCCGATAAGGAATGATGAAACCCGCTCGTCTCGCTCCTCTTTGGCTTGCTCATTCATGGTCGCCCCCTTTCGCTTCACTCGGAAACAGCCAACCGTGAACCGTGTCGACGACGTCTTGCAACCGGCCGTCGCTGATCCGTTCACGATACGCACCGGCCATCGAATTGTCGACATGGCCCATGATCGCGTGACTCGCCCGCAATCGTCTCGAAGGTGTGGCGAAGCGCGTAGAAATTAAGGCCGGGACGTCGCAAGCCAAGCTTGCCTAGCACCTTGCCAAACTCTTGGGCCACCGAATCAGTCACCATGCCACGTTTCGTCTCGTCTTCCGTGTCGTTGGCCCGAACCTAAAGATTCCCGTACTTCGTCAGGAACGCCCGGTCGTCGTCGGCATTGTCGGATGATGCGGGGCGTGCTTTGATCGCCACACGAAGGGCATCGACCGTTTGAGGCCATAGAGGGCACCGTCGCTCAATGCCAGTCTTTGGCCGTGGGAAGTTGATCCACCCACCGTCGAGGTCGATCGCAGACTGAGGCAAGGCGGAAATATCACTCTGACCGAATCCGCAATTGACGCCAAGCAGGATCATGGTCTTGAGAGGATAGCTGGCCTGATTGATGATCGCCGTCAGATCGTCCGCCTCAAACATCCGTTTGCCGTTAGCGGCTCGCGTCTTTCGCAGCGTCTTTCGGCTGGGTCTCTTGAATGACTGGCCGTATCGCATCGGGTGGTCGATTAGGGCCTGATCGTAGCCGTACTTAAAAACCATTCTGATTCGGTTGATCTCATTGCCCAGAGCGACCGGCCCTAACGTGCTGGCCAGCTTGACCTTCAGTTTCTCCAAGTCACCCGGCTGGATGTCCTCGACGGTCCGATTCTTGCCGAATGCGTCAATGATCCGCTCGCACGAAAGATAGTAATCTCGGAAGGTTCGTTCCGTGATCTCGCGAGTGTCAAGCAGGTGTCTCTTGGTGGTCAGAAACTGATTGCACAGATCGCGGATCGTGACGCCGTCGGACGCTGGCCGGGGCGTCCGGCCAGCGTGCAAATCCTCTCGCTGCTCGTTGTAGAGGCCGACGGCAGCTTGGGGATCGTCCCACTTACCAAAATAGTGGGTCTTGCCCTTGATCTTCTTGGCCCAACGCCGCGTGGCGTGAGGGAAGAGGGTAAAGTCGGCGTAGGGCTTTTCCGGCTTAGAAACGGTGGCTTTTCGCTTCGGTGTCGATACATTAGACTTGATGCTCATGGCATCCCCTTCCACTCAAAAACTAAGGGGATGTCCGATACCCGGTGGCTTCACTCCACCGAGTGTCGCATGTTGGGGATTGATCCTATCAGGTGTCAACTAGGTTTTCAGGATCAGAGAAAACTTAAAAAAAACACTGTAAAAAAAACGTTTTTGCCCCCTGGTGTAATTGGTAACACGGCGGACTCTGAATCCGTTATTCAAGGTTCAAGTCCTTGGGGGGCAGCTTGGGGGAAACGCCGTGAAACTCTGTCTAGGACAGGGTTTGCGGCGTTTTTTGTGCGCGGGCGGTTTGGGCGTTGATGGGTTGAAATGCGGTACAAGCGCGCACAAGGGTTCTTGTTGTTTGCCACGCTAATCTGAGAACATCTCCGCGACATACTTTGTGGCAAGTCGATTCACAACACTAAACGCGAGAGATCCACCTTTCGCGGACACAGTCTCCACAACACGCGCCCAAACACTGTCTGCTCGAATCTTGTCGAGAAATTCGTGGCCTTCCCAAGTTAACTCAAAAGGCAGCACGTAAATCACGCGATCGCTCGAAGTCGAGCGAACAGGTTCACAGCGAAGCAGATTCGCGTCGTGCATGAGCACGAGATGGTACTTTGTCGTCAACTCGTCATAGCCTTCGATTGGCGGTACTTTTACCAGCTCGGAGCCCTCCTTCTCATCGAAGAAAAGAAGAAGCTTTCTAACTAGCTCCATGTCCCTTTTCATATCGCGATCCTCTTTGACGCAACATTGAGTTCTTCTCCCGCATGGACTGGCGACCTCCGGCGATAGCTAAGCCGAACAAGTGCCGCTAGATCAAATCCTGCTTGTTATCGTTCGACAACTTCGGTTTCGTTCGCGGTACTGTCTATTGCTCGGCATTCAAAGCCCATCAGAATCGACAGGGAAACGCATCGGATCCTTGATTGACACTACATTTCCCAAGTGTATTGCATGTTAATTGATTTGCTGATGCTGGGATGGTATAGCCTTCGTTGATACGGACGCATAACCGCGCCGTGAAGTGTCTTGTTTTGGCCCTGTCCGTCCGGGAGCGGACCCCACGCATTCTTCTCCGTGTCGTTAAGCCCGTCCCGAACGAATTTCACACGGGTAGCTTCGTTGCCGAGGACGATGCGTCAAGAGCCCAAGCACCCCAAACGCGAGCAAGCCAAAGGTCGATGGCTCTGGAACAAATTTCGTCACATACGCGTCGAAACCTCCGGATCCAATACCCGCTAGATCCCCTTCCGTACTGCCGGATATATAAACCTTCCCCGAACCATCTGCGGAAACTCCAAAACTATAATCGGAGCCCACGGTGCCCAGTTGCTTGTTCCATATTAATGCTCCAGTCGAATCGAACATTGCCACAAACGCATCAGATTCGCCAGCATTTGCGCCATTCAGATCGCCGTTCGTATTTCCCGAAACATAGACATTGCCGAAGCCATCTGCCGAGACACTTTCGCTACGATCGTCACTCGACGAACCAAATTGCTCCGTCCATAGCAAGTTCCCCACCGAGTTAAACTTACTTACAAACGCATCAGAGCTACCAGCGTTGACTCCATCCAAGTCGCCATAAGTGTTTCCTGCAACGAAGACGTTTCCCAGGTCGTCCGTCGAAACTCTCTGGCCATAGTCCGAGCTCGAAGATCCATATTGCGTTGTCCAAAGCAGAGTGCCCGCCGTGTCGTACTTACTCAGGAATACATCCCAATTGCCTGCGTTGACACCACCAAGATCACCATTTGTATTACCAACAACGTAAACATTTCCGAAACTGTCAGCCGCGACGTCTCGCCCCCAGTCGCTTGTCGGAGTTCCTAGCTGTTCGGTCCACTGGTGGTTACCCGACGAATCGTACTTTGAGACGAAAACATCGTCTGAACCCGCATTGACACCACTAAGATCGCCGTTCGTAAAACCGGCAACAAATACGTTTCCCAGACCATCGGACGAGCCACCGTAGTTGCGATCAAAATCGACGGTTCCGAACTGCCTAGTCCACTGTGGGGATCCTGAAGAATCAAACTTACTCAGATACGCATCGTCGGCTCCGGCATTCACACCATCTAAGTTCCCATTGGTGTAGCCTGCGATATAAACGTTTCCCAAACCATCGGCAAAGACGTCACGGTTATATTCGTTCCCAATGGATCCCAATTGGCGCGACCACTGAATTACTCCAAGCGAATTGAGCTTACTCACGTAAGCGTCAACACCTCCAGCATTGATGCCGTCCAAGTCACCATTTGTCCAACCAGACACGAAAACGCTTCCCATCCCATCTGCCGATACGCCGAGGCTTGTTTCGTTGTCCACCGTCCCAAACTGAACAGCCCACTCAACCGGCGGCTCGGCTGATAACCCATTCGTCGCGAGGCCAAACAGAACAACGGTCGCCTTAACCACTGTTCGTCGATTCGTTGCAATTTCCATTGGCGCTCTCCTTAGGAAAGTTTCTTGGCATCCGTCGTGTACCGATGCTTTCGTATTCTGATAAACTGTGTCAAACCGGGACCTTTGCCCTAACCGGGAGTTCCCATTTGGATTGAGCCTGAAGCTGAAACTGCTCCAGGCTTAACTCACCCCCCTAAGCTAACATCGCGCGTCACCTGTGTCTAATCGTTCCCACGCAGGGGAAGGTATCTGTTCGATTCTTGGGCAAATTAACTATCTGTGGCTTTAGAACTCTACCGCCTGCGAAAACATCCTTTATCGCGCGATAGACGTTTGACCTCTTTTGAGTACATAAGGGTCTGCGATAGCCCATGACTGGTGGATTCCTAGCGGCGTAAAATGATGCCCGCTCGGAATCCGCCAGTCATGGGCTATCGCGTGTTCGGGAATCTCGTGAAAACGGAGTTTCTGTTCCATAGCAATCGCTATCGTGAACTGCGCCGCTTGGGATCTCCGTCGCCATGTTTATTCACATGAACTAAGTGTCCACCAATGCGTTTCCGTCGACAAAACAGGGGCAACTGAAAAATTCGCTTGACCGCCGCGATAGAATCGGCCGCTGAGAGCGAAGCAAGTCGGCTCGCTTGTCGGACGAAAAAATCTCCTCGCAGAATTCACGCCCCACTCGCTCCTCGCGAAAGGAAACCCCGCGATGAAACAGCATCGCCCAACGCAAAGGCAGTTGGTCACACGCGATGGCCTGGATCGGCGCTGATGATACCGACCGGGCGCATCAACAGTATGGCGGCCCACTGTTTCTCGTACAGAACAGTTGGGGCGGCACCTGGAACGACGGGCCTAAGAAGCACGACCAACCCGACGGATCATTTTGGATTCGTCCACAGATCGCCGAAAGCATGATTCGCGGCGGCGGCGGGTTGTCGGTGCGGGGTTTCAACCGCACGCTCGACTACGACATGCGACCCTCGACGCGGCTCAATTATCAGAGGGCACGAACTGCCGAAACCGCTCGTAACGTCGCACGTACTCGCGGAGTCGTTTTTGGGCCTCTTCCGAAAGTCCGTAATCGGCCAGCTCTTTGTCGAGCATCGCGAGCGTGCCTTCGCCGCCAACGTACCCATTGAGACGCATCACCATTGTCGAGTCAACGAAACGACGCATGTCGGGATAGATCGCTTTGATCTCTCGCATCAAGGGGCCGTCCTGCTGGACCATGTACTTCTGGTGATAGTCTTCGGCCCGATAGAACTTGGCGACCGGGCGGATTAGGGTTCGCACCTTGCGGCCTTGTCGTTTCTGTTCCTTCGCGGCGGCCAACTGAAATGCTTTTTTCTGTTCATCGTTGTGATAAAAGGCGACCGACATATACTGTCGACTAAACGGCGATCCGCATGCGTTGTGCGTGCGAAAGTACAACTCGGCCAAGCGGTCGAAGCTGATCACCTTGGGATCAAAGTCGATTTCGATCGTCTCGCTGTGATCGCCGATCTCACGATACGTGGGATTCGTCTTCTTGCCTCCGCAATAGCCAACGCGGGTTCGCAGGACGCCAGGGAGACTCCCGAACCGGGAGTCGGGTCCCCAGAATCAGCCCATGGCAAAGGTGGCGGTCTCGAACTTCTTTGGCGCGGCGGCGTCGATCGCGGGGATCTTTGCGGTCTTCAACTGATCGGCCGAGAGCAACATCGGCAGGGACAAGATCATGACGAGATGCGGCAGGCGATGCATAGGGCCCACTCCGTTTCGAAAACAGGGATTGTGACGCGCCCCGAACGGGGCTGACGATACAACTATATCATAGAGAAATACCGCGAGCGGGGCCACAGTGTGTGTAAATCCAGCCGTGGGGTCGGTTTTCCACCTACCCCACGACAAAAAACGTAGAAAAAACGCGGCCGGTCGTGGAATTCCACAAACGGGCCGCGTTATCGAATCATTAATCAATCATCAAATGCTGCTACTTAATAAACAGCATCTCTTGATAGGTCGGCAGCGGCCACAGGTCGTCGGCCACTTCGCCTTCGAGTTGATCGGCCACCTCGCGAATCTTGTTCATCGCCGGCAGTAGGACGTCGCAGCAATTGCGGGCCTCGGCCAGCAGGTCCTCTGAACCAGGTTCCGCAACAGCAGATTCCAATTCTGTAATATTGTCCTGAAGCTGCTTCACCAGATCGGTGATCTTGCCGAGCGTATCAGTATCGACGTCGATGCCGACCGTCTTCAGATTCGCACACGACGAAGCCAACTCGCTTTGATAGCGAACGGCCGCGGGGAAGATCATCGTCTTGGCCATCTTCAACGTAAGATTGACCTCCACGTTGATCGACATACTGTACTGCTCGAGGTAGATGTCAAGTCGGCTCGCGAGTTCGCGTTCCGAGAGGACTTCATACCGACTGAACAGATCCTTGACCTCTTGCGATTGCAGGACTGGCAGCGCGTCAACGGACGTCTTCAGGTTCAACAGCCCACGCTTTTCCGCTTCGTCGTGCCACTCCTGACAATACCCATCACCGTTGAACACGATCGATCCATGCTCGGTCATGATCTCAGTGAGCAACTCTTGCAGCGCACCGTTTAGCTTTTCCGGATCATCCTTGGTCGCCGCTTCGAGCTTCGATGCACAATAGTCAAGCGACTCCGCGACGATCGTATTCATCGCCACCAACGGTCCCGCGATCGACTGATTGGAGCCCACCGCACGGAACTCGAACCGATTGCCGGTGAAGGCGAACGGGCTCGTCCGGTTGCGGTCGCCCGCATCCTTGGGGAGCGGCGGCAAGACATCGGCACCCACAGTCAACGTTCCCTTGGGAATCGAGGAGTTTGCGCCCCCCGTTTTCATCTGCTCGAAAACATCGGTCAGTTGATCCCCAAGGAAGACCGACATGATCGCCGGAGGCGCTTCGTTCGCTCCCAGACGATGATCGTTGCTTGCCGAAGCGACGACCGCCCTCAAAACGCCTTGATACTTGTGGACGGCGCGAATCACGGAGGCACAGAACAACAGGAACTGCGCGTTTTTGTGAGGCGTGTCGCCCGGATCGAGAAGATTTCCTTGCGAGGAACTTCCCAGCGACCAGTTGACATGCTTGCCAGAGCCGTTGATGCGAGCGAACGGCTTTTCGTGCGTTAGGCACTCCATGCCGTACTTCGTAGCGGTGCGGCGAAGCGTTGTCATCATCATCTGTTGATGATCGGTGGCAATGTTCGCGAACTCGAACACCGGAGCAAATTCGTACTGGCCGGGAGCCACTTCGTTGTGGCGGGTCTTGACGGGAATGCCCAACTTGAATAATTCCCGCTCGACCTCGAGCATGTATGACAACACCCGGTCCGGGATCGCTCCGAAGTAATGATCGTCGAACTCTTGTCCCTTGGGTGGAGCGGCACCAAAGAGCGTGCGACCGGCATTCATGAGATCAGGCCGTGCGAAGTAGAAGTTCCTGTCGACCAGGAAGTACTCTTGCTCAGGGCCGGCCGTCGAAGAAACCAGTGCACCATCGGTATTGCCGAACAACGCCAAGACGCGCTGCGCCTGCTCGTTCAGAGCCTGCATCGATCGCAACACCGGGGTCTTTTTGTCGAGCGCTTCGCCGGTCCAGGAAACGAACGCCGTCGGAATGCAGAGTGTCGCTCCGTTGGTGTTCTCCAGGATGTACGCCGGGCTGGTGACATCCCAGATCGTGTAACCGCGGGCCTCGAAGGTCGCTCGGATACCACCGGTCGGAAAACTCGAACCGTCTGGTTCACCTTGAATCAATTGGCCGCCGCTGAACTCGGCAATCGTGCCACCTTCGCCATCCGGCGTGAGAAAGCTGTCGTGTTTCTCAGCAGTCGATCCGGTGAGCGGATAGAAAACATGGGCGTAGTGCGTGGCACCCTTATCGAGCGCCCAATCCTTCATCGAGGTCGCGACCACGTCGGCGGTCGAACAGTCGAGCTTTTCGCCCGCTTCGATTGTACGAATGAGTGCCTTGTAAACGGGCTTCGGCAAACGCTGTTTCATCACCGCCTTGGAAAAGACGTTGGCGTTGAAAAGCTCACCGGTGGGCGTCTCACGAAAGTCGATGGGGGTGGCACTGTAGTTGGTGACCGCAGCGACTGCCGCAGCTTTCGCAGAACTCGCGCCGGCTCCGCCGCTGGTGGTCGTGGCGTTTTCCTGTTCGATGACACTACTCACTGTTTTCGTACCTTTCTTTGGAGATCCATAGCGATACCGGCAGAGCTTCAACAGCGCCGCCTACGTTGCCGCCACGTGGTGACATCCGTGTGAGAACAAGCCGCCGTTCCACGACAGCCGTAAAAAATCGAGGCCGCGAGTCTCTTCCCTCGCCCTCGTGCCAGGAAGGTCCGGCCCGTTTTGAGTTGCCTGATACCGCGCGTGTCTGCAAAGGAATGGTTGCAAACGGCGGCGAACGAGCCCTTGAGACACCCTTATAGCAGAATTCATGCCAAACCGCTTGGGGCCCAAACGGCTTTCTCGTGTGAATCGACCCCACGACGTTGGCGAGATGACCAGCGTGGGTACTTCAAGCCGGCCGTCGACTCATTTTCTCCGTTATTTCGGCCATATACCGTCGGGCCACCGTCGAACAACGTCGAACAACGTCGAGCCGCTGTCCCGTGACAACGCCGAAAATGCCTGTCGGCCAGTGAGAAAAGCAGCCGACCTACGAATCCCCCCGCTGGAATGCCGCTATTGTTTGCATCGGCTGCCCGGAAGCAGGGCACTTTCCGCTACGATTCGCGATCCAAATCAGCAAGTTGAATCTGGGCATGACGCTTGGCTATAATGAGCCGCCCCAAGTGACCGATCGCGAACATTGCTCCCGCCCAAATCCCACCCGTCTCAAGGATCCCACCATGAAAGTGTTACGTCAGGTCCTCGTTACCAGTCTCATTTGTCTTGTCGCTGCTTCGGCGCACGCCGCAGAAGGTAAATTCGAAGGTAAATTCGAAGGAAAGATCGATTCGTTTCTTGGCGATGAGAAGTTGGAAATCCAGCAGATCTTCAAAGGTGGTCGGTTCCCTAACGTCGCGGTGGCCACCGATGGCACGGTCCTGGCGGTCTTCAACGGAGTCAAGGTCCGGCGTAGCGAAGACGGCGGTAAGACTTGGGGCGACGAAATCACGGCGGGGCCCGGCTTCATGGGCGGCGGTGTGACGGTCAACGAAACTAATGGCGAAATCATCGCCTTCGTCGAAAAACATCATCCGCCGGCAGATCTGACCGTTTACAAAAGCAAGGACCACGGCAAGAGCTGGGCCAAGATCGACATCAAGATCAAGCCCGACTCAAAAGGCAACGTGCCCTCGATGCATATGAACGAACATGGGATCACTCTGCGACACGGCAAGCACAAAGGCCGACTGATTCGCGCGACCCGTCACTATGCTGGCAAGAATCATCGCAGCAAATGGCCCATGCATTACACCAACGCAATGTACAGCGACGACGGCGGCAAGAATTGGTCAACCAGCGAACCCTTCCCAGAATTTGGCACCGGCGAGGCAACGCTGGCCGAACTGTCCGACGGGACGATCTATTACAACTCGCGACGCCATTGGGCCCCCAAGGGAAAAAATCCGCTAAGGCGATGGACGGCCACAAGCAGCGATGGCGGCCACACCTGGAGCAAGGCGTCGATCTGTGAAGTGCTCCCCGACGGGCCGCAGAACACGAACTACGGCTGCATGGGCGGTCTGGTTCGTCTGCCGATTCAGAGTAAAGACATCCTGATCTATTGCAACTGCGATAGCCCGGGCGGACGCCGACTCGGAACCGCATGGGCCAGTTTCGACGGCGGCAAGACTTGGCCGGTGAAGCGATTGGTCACGAAGGGCGCCTTCGGTTACTCTTCGATGACGGCGGGTCGGCCGGGAACCAAGAGTGAAGGCTCGATCTATATTCACTTCGAGAGTGGCGGATCGAAAATGGCACAATTCAACCTCGCTTGGTTGCTAAAAGGCGAAAAGACCGGCGACGGCGAGGTGCCGAAGGATCTTGTCAAGTAAATAGAAATATGCTGCGGCTCACTTTCGAGTGGTCGTTATGATTCGTTCGTCCCGTCGTAAGGATCCTGCCATGGCTTTCCCGTGTCGTACTGTTACCCTTTGCCTCGTTGGACTGGTCGTCGCACTCGGACGATCAGCCCAAGGACAAGACCCGCCTGTCGCTACTGATCCGGTGATCGCGCGGCTGGATGCGAACGTGTCGGCTTTTTTTGACGAGCTAAAGCTGAACACCAAGAAAGCATTCGACATCCTGCTCACCGATAGCAAACGGCTTCGCCTGCAAACCAAAGCGATGAAGACGCTCTTGGAGCGAACACAGAAGATTCCCGAAAAGTACGGCACCCCGCACGGCACCGAACGCATCGCGACCCACCGCATCGGCAAGGATGTGGTGATTCTGAAGTACCTGTACAAGTGCGAAAATCATCCGGTCGTCTGGTACTTCACCTATTATCGCGATCAAACGCCCGACGCCGAAGCGACCCAGGTCAAGTGGCAGGTGATCGCCGTGCGGTTCGATACCGATTTGGGATTGCTCGCGCTGTGACGTCGGTGCGACTATTGACCTTTGTGCCTCGAATGAAAGCTAGGGCGACCAGCGGGAGCCCGACGAAACGTGGACACGAGTTGGCAGGCCTGGGTCATTGACCGCGCAATCATCAATAACAGCCCCACGTCTACTCTTGTGACGTTCCAGGCCGAGGGTGCGGCGGAAGCGTGAATCGCTGACCGGGCAACTCGCGCAGCGGCGGTGCGACTTCGGCGCGAGGCCCGAGGAGTGGTTGCTGGGCCGCGTCATGCCGCAGCGATACTTTGTCCGCCGCGCGAATCGCTCGAGCGTGGCGCTCGATTCGTTTGATTAACCTCGCGATGTACGGATCGGACCAAGGCATCACCTCGTGCATAACCAGCGTTTGGTGGTTTTGTAGGGGTCGCGACATCATGCGCTCCTCCATCGCGGTGTGTTGGACTACGGTAACGTCTTTTACGGTACACACCCGTCAGCGTGACAGCATGTGCAAAGGATCGGTGAGAGTACGCATAACGCAACTAGCGGACCAAACGTCAGTCGCTCGCCAAGAAAGCCGAAAGAACGGGCTTCCAAGGCCCGTGCGCGGAGGTCCGCCGCAAATCGAGAGAGAACAATTTTCAACGCATTGAAAATCGCTGTGAGACGACAACGGTCACGAAATGATTATCGACCTCAGATCGCGAACAAGCCGTAAAACGCCGGCTACCGCATCGTCGATTGCACGCCGCCAAGTTGCCTCAGCCGTTGCAACCGCTCCGTTTCGCTCTGGTCAAACATTCAAACCAAGTGTAACACTTGACGAACTAAGCGGCGCGCCGCGAGGACCCACGATCGCCGAGCGTCTTTTGCAGATATTCGATCGCCTTCATCAACTGTGGGTCAACCTGAGGCCAAGGTAGCGGTTTGCCATCGCCCGTCGCATTCTCCTTGGTCTTATCGTCCTTCGAGGGAGCGTCGGGTGTTGTCTTCGTCGGCGTCTTCGGTGTTGTCTTCGGTGTCGTCTTAGACGGCGACTTCTGTTTGGCCCTCTTGCTCTCGAGGGCTGCGGCGGCGGCGGGCGACATCTCCCGAAGAGTAAGGACCTTGCGAATTGCTTTGATTTGATCGTTGGTCAACTTGACCTCGAATCCCGGGTCGGGCAGAACACCCCAAACGTCGCTTTCGGTGGCGTTGGTGCTGCGACGAATGTTTCGTTCGCTAGGACGCCAGAAGCCAGCGGTCGTGAGTTTCAACTGACTGCGTCCACCTTCCAGATCCATCACATTCTGCACGGTGCCTTTGCCATAGGTGCGGCTGCCACACAACACAGCGCGACCATGATCCTGAAGACAGGCGGCCAGGATCTCGCTTGCGCTGGCGCTCTGCCCGTTGATTAACATCGCGATCGGCAGATCGCGAAACTCTCCCATTTCGGGTGCCTTGTACGACTCCTTGAGTTTTTCACGTCGGCCGCGTGTGGTGACGATCACCTGATCCTTGTCAAGAAAAAGACCGCAGATTTCGAGCGCCGCGTTGAGAAACCCGCCGGGATTGCCGCGCAGATCAAGAACCAACGCCTTGGCCCCGTTCTCGCGAAGCCCTCGTAGTGCGGTGACCAGATCGTTGTGCGTGTCAGGCCCAAATCCTTTGAGTCGCACAAAGCCAATACGGCGATCCGACTCGAGGTGAAAGTCCCACAGTCCTTTGTCATTGTGATGATCGCCTAGCACCGTGGGGATCTTGATGCGCTGGCGCACGATGCGAATATCGGTCTTCTTTTGCTCCTCCAAATGGCGAACGGTGAGGGTCACCTCTTCGCCCTCGTTGCCTTTGATCCGCTTGGTGACGTCGTCGGTCGTCATACCTGAGATGTCTACGTCATCGACCGCAAGAATCGTGTCCCCGGCCAGAACGCCCGACTTGTAGGCCGGGGTGCCGTAAACAGGACTGATCACAACGAACTCGTTGGTCTTGGTGTTGTGGTCGAGATAAATTCCCACGCCGATGATTTCTTGGTTCAAGCTCTGCCGGAGTTCCTCCGTGCCCTGAGGCGGCACGTATCTCGAATGCTTGTCGCCCGACTCAATCAGCTTTGCCACCATGCCGTTGATCGCCGCGTCGTAAAGCTCCCGGGGTGGCACCACCTCGAGCGAATTGCGATCGATCTTCTCGAACACCTCGACAAACTTACGACCATACGGATTATGGCTGGCCCGCTGAGCACAAAGCAGCGATCCCATAATGACCAGAATCAGCACAACGGCGTTTCGTAACGGCATCGGGTTTGACCTGTTTAATTCGAGAAAAGGGCCAATGGCAGCAAGCCGCAGTCATTCTACGCCTCGGACGGCCCGAAGGGAACGTGGTGCGTAGGTGGCAACGCATGCACCGTAGCTGTACCGTAGCTACACCATGGCAGCACTGCCGCTATCGATTTCTCAAAAAACCACCAAACCAGGTTGCCAATTTGTGCGTAGAAACGCCATACTGCCGGCGGATCGAGGCCAACGGAATATCTGTCGATCGCAACGAGCCATGTCCCTGCGGCAGCGGCAAGAAATTCAAGCGATGCTGTCGACGTCGGGCCACCATCGACGAAATGCCCGTGGCGTCCAGCGAGGGTTAGGTGAAAACCTTAACATCGTCATGCCGTGCTCATCGACGACATTCTGGCCGGCGACATCAAAGGCCGATCTTGTGGCAACGGACCTCGTCGGCTGGTAGAGTAGCTGAATCGGATGCTACTGCGCCAGTTTTCGAGCACCAAGAAGAATCGGTCGATCTGTGCGACACCACAAGAATCGCCATACAACCGGCCGCTTGCTGGCTGCGATCGTACTGACAACGATCGCCTGGCTTGTGTTGCGGACTTGGTACATCCAGGGGCTCGCCCGACCGGTCGAGATCGCCAGCGGGTCGATGGCGCCGGCACTACTTGGGCCGCATCGCAAGGTGACCTGTGATGATTGTGGTTTTGCCTTTGCCTGTGGAGTCGAAAGTCTGCCACGGGACCAGATGGCCGAGTGCCCCAACTGTGGATACGCTCGCTGTGATCTTTCCGAGTCGGTCGACCTCGGCGGTCAGCGCATGCTGGTGCATCGCAGCTCGCTCGTGCTTCAGCCGCCACAACGATGGGAGACCGTTGTTTTTCGCGGTCCAGAAAATGCCAGCCAGTGGTTTGTCAAACGGGTCGTCGGGTTGCCGGGCGAGTCGATCCAGATTCGCGACGGCGACGTCTTTATCGATGGTCAGATCGTCCGCAAGACGCTCGCACAACAACTCGCCATCGCGCAGCCGGTTCACGACGCGGCGCATCGCCCTGGCCGTCAAACTCGCTTTCCGCCGCGCTGGCGTGCTGATCGAGAAGAAACGGCTTGGGCGCATGACGAGTCCGCCTGGGAGTGCAAGGCCGAGTCGGCCGAACAAATCGACTGGCTGACCTATCGCCATCTGCTGCGCCGGCACGACGACGAGAACCAATGGACCGAAGCCGCGGTCAACGATGCGTCGGCCTATAACCAGGGACAATATCCCGGCCGGTTGAATGTCAGCGACCTGATGCTGAGCTTTACCGTCACGCTGCAAAGTTGTGACGAAACGGACGTGGGGCAGGTTTGTAACCTGCCAAGTCACCGCAGGAGCAGGCAGGTTACAAACCTGCCCCACGAGAATTCACAGCTTCGGCGCGGAGCGGGACAACTGCAAATCCTCGCCAGCGACGGACGCGAACGATTTGAAGCGACGATCTCTCCCCAGACCGGAACGACCGTGCTGTCGCTTAACGGCGAGCAGGTTGCTCGCTCGGAGGCCGCCGTCTGGCCGCAAGAGACTCCCCTGCGGGTCGTGCTATCCATGTTTGATCGAAAGGTGTTGCTAGCACGCGACGACGAGGTGCTGATCGACACTCCCTTCACGCAAAGCGATCGGCCCTATCAACCAACGTCGCGGCCGCTGGCGATCGGGTGCCGGGGCCTGCATGCACAGATCAGTCAGTTGCGGGTTGATCGCGACGTCTATTATCGTCGGCCGCAGGGGCGACATGACCGTTGGGCCGGCCGGCAGCCATACACGCTCGATCACAACGAGTACTTTGTGCTGGGCGACAACAGCCAAGTGTCGCGAGACAGCCGCAGTTGGGATGCGTCCCCGGCGCTACCGGCCGAACTGCTGGTTGGTCGGCCATTGCGGTTTTTTTCGCCACGAGCGGGACGATAGTTCTCCGGCGGGGCGGTGAGTCCCTGTTTTTCCAAGTATCGGGCGGGCAAAAAATTCGCTATATTCGTGAGCCCACGACGAATAGCTGATATCGTGCTAGCATGTCCCCTGCGGCGTCGTCGCGTTTGCTGCGTCGTCGCCCGTCCACCTTCCGTGAATTACTGAAGCCCCTTGAGCCGCGCCTCTTATGTCTAAACAACGATCCCCTAAGAACAAAAAACGGAAACCTTCGCGCGACAAGACCAGCCGCGACGAAAAATCTTCTGAGAAATCCGAGGGCGTGATGCCATCGGCCCATTCGATTCGCGAGACGATCGAGTCGATCGTGGTGGCGTTTGTGCTGGCGTTTTTGTTCCGCACGTTCGAAGCCGAAGCATTCGTGATTCCCACCGGCTCGATGGCTCACACCTTGCAGGGGGCACACAAGGATGTGGAGTGTCCGCAATGCGGCATCGGTTATCAGGTAAGCGCCAGCGATGAATTCCCATCCCCAAAACGTATCGAATCATGGGTGACCGCCGGGACCTGTCCGAACTGCGGGTTTACGATGCCGATGCGGGATTCGATGATGCAACCGCTAGAAACGACGTACAGCGGCGACCGAATTCTGGTCAACAAGTTTGCCTATGAACTTAACGATCCCCAGCGCTGGGACGTGGTCGTGTTCAAGTTCCCCGAGGGCGCGGCGACCAACTATATCAAACGTCTCATTGGCCTTCCGAACGAAACGGTGCGTATCCACAAAGGCGACATTTTCATTCTCAAGGAGGGTGAACAATCGTTTAATATCGCGACCAAACCACCGAGTAAGCTGTCGCGGATGTTGCAGTTGGTCCACGATTCGAAGCACATACCGCAGGTTGTGATCGACTCCGGATGGCCGGCTAGGTGGCAGGTTTGGCCGAAAAGCGCAGCAGGCCAGAGCGATGGCTGGATCACGGATGACGGGGGGCGCACGTTTTCGTTTGGCGGCGGCCAGGGGACGATTCGATATCGGCACATCGTTCCCGAATGGGATGACTGGCAGGAGATCATGGCCCAGACGCCCAACTTTGATTCGAGTCTCACCAACACGCTCGACGACGAGCGATCGACGGGGCAGTGGAAGCTGGGACGCCTGATCACCGATTTCTACTGCTACAACGCCGGTGCCAGTGTGCCGAAAGACAATTCGATAGGTTGGGAATTCGACCGCCGTAATGAACCGGACGATTCCAAACTTGGAATGCACTGGGTCGGTGACCTGTCCGTGTCTTGTGATGTCGAGGTGACCAGCGAGCAAGGACATATTACACTCGATCTCATTGAAGCAGGGCGACTGCATCGCTGTACGATCGACGTCGCCGACGGCTCGGCAACGCTTTCGATTACGAACCTGAATCCGGCCAATCCACCGGTTCAATTCAACACCGAAGGAGACGCTTCGCCGGTTAATCCACAGCAGGTCACGCCCGTCAAGGGTCAGGGTTCGTTCGTCCTGCAGTTCGCCAACGTCGATGACCAGCTCACGTTATGGGTCGATGGCCGGCCGATCGAGTTTTCTACGTCGACAAAATATCAATCCCCATTAAGCGAACAACCCTTCTGGTCGCCGGACGAACCAGGCGATTTGTCTCCCGTTGCGGTCGGCGGAAACGGCGTTGTGATGAAGGTCAATCGACTGAAGGTGTCGCGCGACGTGTACTACGTTGCGACGAGCCATGCTGGGCATGGGCATCGGGACGACTACGATCGTGTCACCGGCGATCTCGTCGAACTGTTCAGTAGGGATCATGAACGTTGGGCCGATGATCCCATCTGGGACTCGCGCCGCGTCGTTCACTTCCCGCTCGGCGAGGACGAATTTTTTCCCCTCGGCGATAACAGCCCAGCAAGCGCCGACGGACGCCTTTGGAAACAGAAGCATCAGTTTTTCGAGCGCGACCTGTTAATCGGCAAGGCGGTGTTTATCTACTGGCCACATGGCTGGAACTTGCCGTTTACCAATCTGCCGTTCTGGCCCAATTGGCGGAAAATGCAATTTGTAAGATAGGCGCAGCGACAACCATTCAGCGCGTGTCACGGAGGACTTGCCATGCCGATTCTTGAAGCCCAAGGGTTAGTCAAAACCTTTACGCAGTGGCGGCCCTACTGCAAGATACATGCCGTGCGCGGCGTCGACTTCCAGGTCCAACGCGGCGAGATCGTCGGGCTCCTGGGGCCCAACGGCGCCGGCAAGACGACCAGCTTTCGGATGGTCTGCGGATTCATCGAACCGAATCGCGGCGCCGTCATGCTCAACGGTGTTGACGTGACCCGTTGGCCAATGCACCGACGCGCACGCGAAGGTGGCATGGGTTATCTGCCGCAGGATCACAGCTATTTTCGCAAACTATCCGTGGCGGACAATCTGTTGGCCGTCATGGAGATGCTTGGCGTCGACCGCGACGAACGCGAAGATCGATGCGAAGTGCTGCTCGAACAGTTCGACATCGCCAGGCTTCGCAAGTCGCTGGCCCACTCGCTCTCGGGCGGTGAAAAGCGACGGCTCGAGATCGCCCGCTGTTTGGTGACGAACCCCCGGATTATCTTGCTCGACGAGCCGTTTGCCAACGTCGATCCGATCACGATTCACGGGATTCAGGACATCATTCGCGAGCTGCGCGGCGATGGGATCTCGATCCTGATCACCGATCACCGCGAGGCCGAGACGCTGGCGATCATCGATCGGGCGTACATCATTCAGCACGGCGAGGTTCTCTGTGAGGGGACCCCCGACGAGGTGCTGAGCAATCCCGAGGCCCGACGATGTTACTTTGGCGAAGGCGGTGCGATCGCGGCGGCGTAGGGCTCAGGAGAACTGCAAAGTCTGAGGTCTGGTCCATTTTTCGGCGAGCAAGACTCTGCCACCTGCGAAAAGCGTTGACCGAAAACATGGACCTGACCCCTTCTGCGCGACTCCTCGCGTAGGGATTGCTTGACAGCGCCAAAGCCGGCAGTTAGGGTAAACAGGTCGTTTTCAGCTACTACAGAGGCCCCTGATGTTGTTTCTTCCCGCTAATATGATTCTTTCGCCGGCCGACATGCCTCGCCGCGCGGATGATCCTATCCTCAGCGGGTTGATTATTATTACGGAGGCTCGGCCGTAGGGCGAAAGAGGACGACTCAACGATCCCACTCAGCTCTGCGGCCGATCTCGGCTTCAGGGCTTTTTTGTTATACATTTGGGCTGGCTGGGAAACGGCCCTCCACAATAGATCGCCGCCATGGACACTCCCGGCGGCGAGAAAGAATTCCGATTCGATGCGACGTATCCAACTTTATGACACGACGCTGCGCGACGGCTCTCAGGGCGAAGGCGTTAATTTTTCGCTGCACGACAAACTGCAAATCACCCGGCGACTGGACGAGTTGGGCTTTGATTTTGTCGAGGGTGGCTATCCGCTGTCGAACGAGAAGGACGCCCAGTTTTTTCGTGATGTGGCCAAGCTCAACCTGCAGAACGCCAAAGTCTGCGCCTTCGGCATGACGCGCCGCAAAGGCATTAAAGCCGCTGACGATCCCGGCATGCAGGCGCTGCTGAAGTCCGACGCGCCGGTGATCACGATCGTTGGCAAGACCTCCGACTTTCACACCAAAGAAGTGCTTAGAGTCTCGCTCGAAGAGAATCTCGAAATGATCGCCGACAGTGTGCGCTGTATGGCCGAGGCCGGCCGACAGGTGATCTATGACGCTGAGCATTTCTTTGATGGCTGGAAAGCCAACCCCGGCTATGCCAAGAAAACGATCCAAGCCGCAGCCGAGGCCGGCGCATCGATGGTTGTGCTCTGTGACACGAACGGCGGCACGATGCCCGAGGATGTGGCTGACCTGACGCGCTCGGCGGGCGCAGCGATCGACTTGCCGATCGGAATCCACTGCCACAACGATTGCGATCTGGCGGCTGCCAACTCGCTGGCCGCCGTGGACGCCGGCGCCGTACAGGTACAAGGGACGATTAACGGCTTCGGCGAACGCTGTGGCAATGCTGACTTGATCACGGTGGCGGCCAATCTAGCGCTCAAAAAGCGAGGTTACGAAGTTCTCCGCGAAGGAAGCGTGCAACGTCTGACTGAGTTGTCTCGCTATGTGTACGAGACGGCCAACATGCATTTTCGCGGTGGTCAGCCGTTTGTCGGCGAGAGCGCCTTTGCGCACAAGGGCGGCATGCATGTCCACGCCGTGGGCCGCGCCGCCGCCAGTTATGAGCATATCGATCCCGAGACGATCGGCAACGAACGTCGCGTGTTGGTGAGCGAGCTCTCCGGCCGGTCGAACATCGTGGCGCTCACGACCAAACACAACATCGAACACGACCGCGAGTTGATGGATACGATCCTTAAGCGGGTCGTCGAGCTCGAGCACGAAGGCTATCAGTTCGAGGCGGCCGAGGCGTCGTTCGATCTGTTGGTGAAAAAATGCGCCGGCACATTCACGCCGCACTTCGAACGGATCAAGTATCATGTCGAGGTAGAGAGTGAGCCCGAGGGCAACGTGTTGACCGAGTCGACCGTGAAGATCCGCGTCGGCGACGAGGTACGTCACGAAGTGGCCGAGGGCGACGGCCCGGTCAACGCGCTTGATGCCGCCATGCGCAAGGCGCTCAACGGCACGTTCCCCAATCTGCGCGGGATGTCGCTGGTCGACTATAAGGTTCGCGTGATCAACTCCCAAGCCGGCACTGCTGCCCGAGTTCGGGTGGTGATCGAAAGCTGTGACGAGCACGACTCCTGGGGAACCGTCGGCGTGAGCGAAAACGTGATCGAAGCAAGCTGGATCGCGCTGGCCGACAGCATCGAGTACAAGCTCTATAAAGACGCCACGGCGCTCGAGTAACGGGCATCATCTCCCGTCGTGTAAAGCCGCAAGCAGTGCTCGCGCTAGCACCAACCAAATCGCGCCCCACTGTCGCTGGAGGTCCGCCCTAATTATGCCGATAAAACCACTAGCCGGCCCCATTGTTGACTTTATTGATTAACATTCCTATAATTGAGTTTTTCACGGGAAAAGACCCGTAATCACGCACTTTTCTGTTGAATTCCCATGCCATCTACCGCTTCTGCGATGCCCCGACGGCCAGCCATGACCAGCCAGTCGCCTTCCAATCCGCCAGCTACCACCAGCGTGCCTTCGACCGACCAGCTCCGCGTCCACAGTGAGCGCCTCGAAACGGCCACTCCCCAGGAGATCATTCGCTGGGCCGCAGAGACTTATGGCGATGGCCTGACGATGGCGACCGCTTTTGGGCCCGAGGGCTGTACGATCCTGCATATGCTTGGCGAGATCGCGCCGAAGACGCACGTGTTCAATCTCGACACGGGCTATCAGTTCAAAGAGACTCTGGAGCTTCGAGATCGGATCTTGCAGCGATACGGCATCGCTGTCGAGATGGTCCAGCCGGAGTTGTCCGTCGAGCAATACGAACTGAAACATGACGGTCCGCTCTACGAGAAGAATCCCAACCAGTGCTGCGCGGATCGCAAGATCGGCCTGCTGCGTGGTGCGGTTGTCGGCCGCGCTGCCTGGATGAGCGCGATTCGTCGCGATCAGAGTCCTGATCGAGCCAAGGTGCCGATCGTTGGTTGGGACGAGAAATTCTCGCTGGTCAAAATTAGCCCACTGGCCAAATGGACAAAGCAAGACGTCTGGAAACTGATCACCGATCACGACATTCCGTACAACCCGCTACACGATCAGGGATACACCAGCATCGGCTGCTGGCCCTGCACCCGCGCGGTGATGCTTGGCGAAGACGAACGGGCCGGTCGCTGGAGCGGTTCGGCGAAGACGGAATGTGGTTTGCACTCGTTGGACGACGAAGATTAGCGGCGAGTTTAAAGAGGTTTCGCACTGTTGTGGAGCAGGTTTGTAACCTGCCAAGTCACCCGAAACTCCGGCAGGTTACAAACCTGCCCCACGTCACCATGAAAATTTCTGCACGAACACAATACGCCTGTCTCGCCATGATGGAACTGGCGGCCCGTTATGGCGAAGGGCGGCCCGTGCAACTTCGCGTGATTGCCGAGCAGCACAACATTCCGTCGCACTTCTTGGTGCAGATTCTTTTGCAACTCAAAGCGGCCGGTTTCGTCAGTAGTTCGCGAGGCGCGTCGGGCGGCTACCGATTGGTGCGCTCACCCGAGAAGATCACTCTCCGCGAGATCATGGCCGTGATCGAAGGAGACGAGGCCGGCACCGAAGAGCAACTCGCTGGCGGCTCGCGACCGACCCAAGTTCTCTGTCGCGCCTGGTGCGATGCCCGCGACGCACGACTTGCGTCATTAGATTCGGTCACCCTCGAAGAACTCGTCGAGCAGACCGGCCCGACGGCCGACAGGATGTACTATATTTGACGTTGCGACGTGAGTCCTTAGACATTCGGCATTACTCATTCGTCATTTGCCCCACACTACGGCGCATGCACTTTTAGCTCCGGCAGCGCCTTCTTCAGCTCGTCGATCCCCTCGCTGCTGGCCTGCGTAAACTCTAGCGACAACTCACCGAGCTTCTTGAGGCCGTGCAGATGCTTCAGCCCCTCGTCGGTGATCTCGAGGTGGGCCAAATTCAAATAAAGCAGCTTCTCCAGCGGCTTGAGCTTTACCAGACCATCGTCAGTGACTTGCGTGTCGTCGAGGTTAAGCCAGATCAAGTTACTCAGGCTAGCAACCGTGTCGAGACTCTTATCGCTGACCCGGGTGAGCCACAGGTTGAGCCGCTGGAGGTTCTTTAGGCCGGCCAGATTGTCGACGCCAGCGTCGGTGACCAGCGTCTCGCTCAGATCAAGGCGGGTCAAGTTGACGAGGCCCTTGAGATGCGCCAGGCCTTTGTCGCTGACCGCAGTGCCACGGAGATTAAGACGGTTGAGCCGGGTCATCCCTGTCATGTACTGGGCCGACGCATCGGTGATGCCGATCGCGCGGAACAGCCGCAACGTCTTCATTCGCTTCAATCCCTTGATATGTTTGATGCCCGCGTCGGTCACGGCGGTGTCGTCGAGCACCAACTCTTGCAGGTACTCCAGTTTGGCCAGATGTTTCATTCCGGCGTCGGTGATGTCCGGTCCATAAACCTTCAGGGCTTTCATCTTTGGCAGGCTGGAGATAATTTCGAGTCCTTTGTCCGAGACTCGGTCACCGCGAAGATCGATCACGATCAGTTTCTTCAGCGTGCGCAGATGGGCGACACCCTCGTCGGTGACTTTCGTGTTGATGAGGAAGATTCGCTCGAGATTTTCGAGGCTCGCCAGATGTGCAAGACCTGCGTTGCTGATGTCGCTGCGACGGAGACTAAGCGATTTGAGCTTTGGCAGACGGGCGACGTGCTTTAACCCTTCGTCAGTCACCGCGCTTTCGTCGGCGCTTAATGTCGCAAGACTCGTCAAGCCGACGAGATGGGCCAGTCCAGCGTCGGTCACCTCAGGCCCGATCGCCTTGACCGACGTCAGTGCGGTCAGCCCCTTGAGTTGCTCAAGCATGGCGTCGGTTCCGGCATCAATGCCGAGGTCAACGGCGGTGATGTTTCCCTGGTCGTCCTTCTTGACTTTGGCCCCGGCCTTTTCGAGCGTCCTAGCGATCGCCTCTTGATCGACCGTCGGTTTCTTGAAGGTGTTTACGACCTTTTTCTTGGCCGGCGCTGCGGCAGTTTTCTTCTCGGATTTCTGCGCGGTGGTCTTGGCGGCCGCTGTTTTCTTCGCCGACGCCGTCTTGGCGGGCGACTTGGTGTTCGGCGCACATCCTAGCGTCACGCCAAGGGTCAACAAAACAATCGCTCGCACAACATTCATGATTCACCGATTCCTACAAGAAACGCCGACCCAAGAGGGGGCAAAATAAAGAAACCGCGAGCGCCGAACCGATTCGGCACTCGCGGAGAAAAAACGCTTTTCGACCGCTTGGCGGCCGGTTCATCCTAGATCGAATAGCCTTTGCGATACTCCGGCTTGACGATCGACATCAGTTCCGGTGCGTTGGTGGGCTTGAGGTTCTTGGCATCCCACTCGACCTTTTTGCCGGGTTCGCCCTTCTTGGCGGCGCTCCAGACAGCCAGATTACCCAGCAAGATCGTTTCGGTTAGCGGGCCGGCATAGTCGGTGAAATTGCTCACCGCCTTGGGGCCACCCTTGATCGCGCGAACCCACTCTTTGAAGTGACCGGGCGACTTCTCGTACTTGACCTCAGGCATCTCCAGCTTGTCCTTCGACCAGATCTGCCGGTCGCTTCCATAGTCATTGCCTGAATAGAGCTTGCCCTTTTCGCCGACAATCACACAACCGCTACGTCCGACTCGGTGGCCTTCGGTCACCTCTTTGCCGGGGCGCTTGCCGCCGTCGGACCAAGTGAAGTTAATCGCCCCACGCCAGTCGTTGGCGGGAAAGGCAAACTTGATAATCGACCAACTCGGATAGGTCTCGCCGTTGTGGCCCGACGTCTCGGCCTGGACCGAGGTCGGGTTCTTTAGGTCCAATCCCATGTAGGCCATGTTGACCGTGTGACAGGCCATGTCGCCCAAGGCACCGGAACCAAAGTCCCACCAGCCGCGCCACTTGAACGGTTGATAGGCCGAGTGATACGGCCGGGCCTTTGCAGGGCCGAGCCACTCTTCCCAATGCAATCCGCTGGGCACCGGAGGAGTGCCCTTGGGGCGGGCAATTCCCTGCGGCCAAACCGGTCGATTCGACCAGACATAGACGTCCGTCACTTTGCCCAGGGCGTTGGCCTTGAGCAAGGCGGCGGAATGACGCAGTCCGGAACCCGCCGTGCCTTGGTTGCCCATCTGCGTGGCAACTTTCATTTCCTTAGCAAGCTCACCCAACCGGCGGGCTTCAAAGATCGCGCGGGTCAGCGGTTTCTGACAGAAACAGTGCTTGCCGGCCCGCATCGCCAGCGAAGCGGCGGTGGCGTGGTTGTGATCGGGTGTGCTAACGGTCACGGCGTCGATGCTCTTGTCTTCGAGCATCTTTCGGTAGTCAAAGTACTTCTTGGCTCCCTTGAATCTTCCGGCCGCCCGATTGAGTTGGCCCTCGCTGGTGTCGCAGATGGCCACGACGTTGCCGCTACCGCCTGCCGCAGATGAATCGCTGCTACCTTTGCCGCCGACGCCGATGCAGCCGAAGTTGATCTTTTCGTTCGCTGCCTTACTTTCCTTCGGTGCGGTGCTGGCCCAAACGCCAACACCCGCTAGGGTCGTGCCTTTGACAAAGGCACGACGCGATAGATTCTTCGCCATGGGGAAACTCCTTCACTCGAAAATTTCGGTGGGATAAGGGAGGGGGTTGCTCAGAATGATTGCTACGTAAAAATGGTAACGACTGGGCCACCAGATTGCAAACACCCTGAGGCCGGCCTGAGATCATTGCCGACCGGCTCCAAGAGGGGCAGGTGGCGTGGTCGCGACCTGAAATTGCCAGCGAAGACACCGATCTGCCACGGACCGGCGAAACGGCCCCAGACGCGATGCGGTGAACCGCCTGAGGAGGGGGAATCTCCGCCCTTACAGCCACCTTTACCGCCACTGCCGCTTAAGCCGAGAAGCAAGAAACGCCCGGAAACCCAGCACGCCAAGCACGGGGGTTGGGGGGATACGTTAGAATGGCAGTGGACCAGGGCCCCGCCTCATATCGGATATGCCGGTTGGCTTGAGTTCGTCAGATCGACGCTAGCTTAGGGAGTTTCGCGATGATACGAGTAATCCGCCGTTGTCCGACAGCAGCGCTTTTCTTTGCGCTGATATTGGGGTCCAGCGACGGAATCTTGGCGCAAACGCCGACACCTCGGGCACCCGTTCCCGCGAAGG
>Ga0114996_10002129_pt1 | contig 25849 bp, 19 predicted proteins | sample ArcticOcean_MG_C_4_FD_87039 | JGI IMG/M metagenome (GOLD analysis project Ga0114996, IMG submission 87039) | Marine microbial communities from western Arctic Ocean - ArcticOcean_MG_CB4_134 | ecosystem: Environmental > Aquatic > Marine > Oceanic | place: Arctic Ocean: Canada Basin | collected... | reverse complement strand
TTCGGGGAAAGTACTTCATCTGAGGTCGACAAGCCTCGCCAGGCTGCTCAGCTTTCCCCACCGCGCCAAGGCCCCATGCCATAGTGGGTTCAGGGCCAGTCAGGCGATTCCGAGAAGCCATGGCGAATGGATCGCTAATTGCCTGCCGAAAAGGGAAGAGCATGAGATGAAAAAGAGGTGAGAAGGAAACCATGTCTGAACTGATCAGCAACGAAGAAACGCTACCCGAACAAGTAGAGGAAACGGCAGAGCTGAGCGAGAAGCAGATCGAGCAGGTGTCTGCTGGGGTTGAACGCAGCCCCGAGCAGGAACTGATCGCGCACGAGCTAACTCACCTCGTACAACAAGACAGCGGCCAAATATCGTTGGAGACAAAAGAGGAGGACTAAAGAGGAGGACGAAAGAGGGTGACTACCGAGGAGTCGCCCCGTGTCGACCGCGTCAATTCTGAGGAGTTCAGCGCGTGCCGGCCGCGCCGCCTCGTTCGATCGATGCGCGGACCACATCTTCGAGAATCGGCAGCGTCACCGCGCCGTTGGAAAGCACCAGGTCGTGGAATTCGCGCAGGTCGAATCGCGAACCCAGAGCCTGCTCGGCCTCCGCCCGCAAGCGCCGAATCGTCAGCTCTCCCATTTTGTAAGAGAGCGCTTGAGCCGGCCAAGCAATGTAGCGGTCGGTCTCGGTTCGAATCTCATGCAATGACAATGCCGTGCGGGCCGCCAGGTAGTCCATGGCCTGCTGCCTTGTCCAGCCCTTGGCGTGCATCCCTGTGTCGACGACCAAGCGGCAGGCGCGCCACATCTCATAAGTCAGGCGCCCGAAGTTGCTATAAGGATCGGTGTAGAATCCGGCCTCGATCCCCAGCCGTTCCGAGTAAAGCCCCCAGCCCTCGCCGAACGCCGAAAGATAGAGGTAGCGCCGGAAGTTCGGGAGGCCTTCGAGTTCCTCGGCAATCGCGTGTTGCAGGTGGTGCCCCGGGACCGCTTCGTGCAATGTGAGAGCTTCTAATACGTAGAGGGGGCGGTTTTGTAGCGCATAGGTATTGACCCAGTAGTAGCCTGGCTCGCTGCCGCCGGCGGGCGCCGAGACATAGCGCCCCCCGGTGTACTTCGGCGCCAGGTGGTCGGGCACGGGCGCGACTCCATAGGGCAGGCGGGGCAGCGTCTTGAACAACGACGGCAACCGCGCGTCCATTTTCTTTGCAATGTAGGAGGCTTCTTTGAGCAGTTGCTCCGGCGTCTCTGCGTAGAATCGCGGGTCGGTTCTGAGGAATTCCAGGAACTCCGCGAAGTCTCCTTCGAACCCGGCTTCCTCAATCACCTGATTCATCTCGGCCTGAATGCGTTCGACTTCACTGAGGCCAAGCTGGTGGACTTCATCGGCCGTGATGTCGAGCGTGGTGAAGTGGCGCACTTGCTCTTGGTAGTATTCGGTGCCGTTGGGCAGCTCGGATGCCCCGATGGTGGTGCGCGCCCGGGGCTCGTACTCCCCCGTCATAAAGTCGAGGAAGGCCTGATAGCCGGGAACGACGGCTTGGCGGATCGCCTCTTTACCGGAGTTGCGGATACGCTCGTGATCACTCGGCGAGACACTCGCGGGAAATTCCGCGAAGGGCTTGTAGAAGACGCTGGCCTCGGGGTCGTCGACAACGTGCGAGTCGATGGTGACCTCGTATCCTTCGAGGACCACGCGAGCTAGGGTCATGCCGCGGTCCAGCCCCCGGCGCATGTTGGCTATCTGCTGCTCGACGTAGTTCGGAAACGCGCTCAGCCGCGCGATATAGTTCTCATAGTCGCCGGTTGTGTCGAACGGCATTTGGTTCGGCAAGCGCGCGAAGGATATGTGAAACCCCGAGTCGGCATTGATCGGAATCTCATAGGCGCCGAACTCGAAATCGGCGATGCGACCCCGGAGCTGCCGCTCGAAGATGTCGTAGTTGATGCGGTCTTGCGTGCCGCGCTCGGGGAGCTGAATTTGCGACAGAGGATCGAGGAAATCCCTGGCAATCGTCGCGCGGCGTTCCTGATATTCCGCGGAAACCGAGGGGAGGAGATGATTCCACTCGTTGCGGCCCGCCGAGGTAGCCAGCAACGGATTTTCGGCAAGACGAGTCTCCCATTCCTGGTTGAATATCTCGTCGAGAGCCGCTTTCGGGCCGGGCGATGCGCAGGAGAACATCGCGACAAGTGACCAGACAACAATCGCGGGGACGACGAACGCGGCGCTAATGGGTTTCATTGGTGGTTGAGTTGTGAAAACGCCTCGCGGGTGCTTGTGTTGGAAATCGCTTCTCAAGGACCCCGTGCCCCAGCTTATCGCAGGGGAGAGCACTCGGCAATGGCGCCGAGCGCGAGTGTCAAGAGGCGACAGAAATGTCCCCGGCGTTAGGGCGAGCCTGGGATGAGCTTTGCGTTGCGTACTTGTTGTCGAACTTCCGCGGCGCAGGGCTCGAAGAGACCCGCGGCCTTTTGTCGAGCTGCACCCGGCGGGTGTCGTTAACGAAAACCCGCGGGTCTCTGACGAGCCCCGCGCTACGGATTTATCCCAACGCGCATTTCTAACCCTCTCGCCGCCAACCCTCTCGCCGCCAACCAGAATCCTCAGAGACTTATTGCACGCTCACCGTTCAACTACGTCAGTCTATCCCACCTGGTACAATGGCGTTTTCGCGATACAAACCACCTCATTCAAGTCCCATGCTGCCTGCATTTATCGTTCCCGAACAAACCATCGAAGCCAAGGGCTCCGGCGAAGCCGTCGATATTGGCGACGCCGCCGGTCAAACGCTGCTGCTTACCCTCGGCCTGCTCGATGTCGTCGAGCAAGAAAGCCTCGACGTATCCATTTCAGGCTCGGCCGACGGAGAAGAATGGAGTCCCAAACCACTCCGTGCCTTCCCGCAGAAGTTCTACCAAGGGACCTCCTGGGTCTTACTCGATCTCTCGGGGCACGCTGAGGTCAAATACCTTCGCGCCGAATGGATAGTGAACCGCTGGGGTGTCGGGTCGCCGACGCCGATGTTCAAGTTCTACCTTCACGCCGAGAAGTTCGAAGAGTCAGCAGCGGCTTAGCACCGAAACTATACACCGAAGCCGTTGAGCCGCGCGCGTGAGCAAGCGGTCACTACGCCCGATCGCTCCTCCGCTCCAGGACCCAACACTGTCCCCCAGAGCCGCGCGCGTGAGCAAGCGGTAGCCGCGCCCGATCGCTCCTCCGCTCCAGGACCCAACACTGTCCCCCAGAGCCGCGCGCGTGAGCAAGCGGTAGCCGCGCCTGATCGCTCCTCCGCTCCAGGCAACACAATCCACCCAGAGCCGTTCTCATGTGGAAGCGGCCGGCCCCATGGTCTCGCTATCGAGTAGACTGTCAGGCAACCCCTCATGCAGCTCTACACCAAGATCCTCATCGGTTTGATCGCGGGCGGAACCATCGGCGCGATCGCCAACGTTGCCCATCTGACGGGACTCTCGCAATTCCTGATCGCGCTGGAGCCCATCGGGACGGCATTCATCCGCCTGATCACGATGATCGTCATTCCGCTGGTCGTCGCCAGCCTGCTGGTGGGCACTGCGTCGCTGGGCGACATCAGCAAACTCGGACGCATTGGCGGCAAGACTCTGGGCTACTACATGTTCACGACGGCTATTGCCGTGACGATCGGGCTCGGCCTATCGAACCTGATCAAGCCCGGCAGCGATATTGACCCGGCAACGCGCGACCAGCTCGCCCAGCGCTTCCAGGCCGAAGCCCAGGGCAAGATGGAAATCGCCGCCGAGGCGCCTTCGGTGGTCGATGTTGTGCTGAAGATGATCCCCAGCAACCCGATCAAGGCGGCGGCGGAGTTCGACTTGCTCGCCTTGATTTTCTTCTCGCTCGTTTTCGGAGCGGCGGTCAGCGTGTTGCCCGAGGCGCAAAAAACTCCCGTGCTGTCGTTCTTCGAGGGGGTGAATAACGCTTCGATGATCATCATCGGCTGGGTGATGAAGATCGCACCTTATGCCGTCTTTGCTCTCATTGCCGCCGTCGTCGCTCAGTTCGGCTTGGACTTGCTGCGCAGTCTTTTCATCTATTCGCTCGTGGTTGTTTTGGGACTGCTCCTTCACTTGTTCGGCACCGTCGGGATACTGGTGCGCCTGGCCGCCGGCCTGAACCCGGTCAAGTTTTTCAAACGTGTGATCGCAGTCCCGATCTTCGCCTTCTCGACCTCATCTTCCAGCGCGACGCTGCCGGTCAGCATCAGCACCGCGCAGAACAAACTGGGGATTTCGCGCCAAATCAGTGGTTTCGTTTTGCCGCTGGGGGCCACCATCAACATGGACGGCACGGCGCTCTATCAGGCGGTCGCGGTCATGTTCATCGCACAGATCTACGGGATTCCGATCGACCTGAACGGGCAGTTGACGATCGTGCTCACAGCGACCCTGGCTTCGGTCGGCGCGGCGGGAGTGCCTAGCTCTGGAATCATCACATTGATTATTGTTCTGCAATCGGTGGGGCTGGGAAATCAGGTGGAAGCCGGCATTGCTCTGATCCTAGGCGTGGACCGCCTGCTCGACATGCTCCGCACGGCTGTCAATGTCACCGGCGACATGTCCTGCGCCGCGTTCGTGGCCCGCTCCGAAGGAGAATCGCTCGACCCCGAGATCGTGGCTGGGGCCCCGGCGAAGGCGTAACGGAACGTAGCACCGCGGAGTCCGCCTCAGGATTTGGTTCGACTCAGAAGGGCATTCGCCAAAACAGAGCCGCGCCCGCAAGGGTGCGGTCGAGCGTAGTCAGCGCTCCGGGGCCGCCATCGGAATGCGATCACTTACCAGACTGACCGCACCCTTGCGGGCGCGGCTCTGTTTTGGCCGCGCCGGGCTTCAGGCGACATTCGGTAGCGCGCCCACACGCCGACGTCAGCCGATAGTTGCTCAGTCCTTTGGGTTCTCTGTCTCACCCGTGTTCATCGGGCGATGGGTTCCCGATTTCAGCCGAAATCGCTTGGAGTTAGAGGACTTGCAGTAAAACAATGCCCACACCACGGTCGGGAACGCACCCAAAAAGCCCAACGGTCCTAACACTGGCGTCACGATGCAGATCTCGGCCAATACCGTGGCGGTGACGAATAAGTAGCATGCGAACAGGTTTCGGTCGCGCAAGCAACTTAGAGCGAAAGGGAATGCGAAAAGCCCCGCCTGAATACCCCAGAACACCGTTGCACCTAAAAGAAACGGGCTTGTGAAAGTGGACGACAGCTCCATCCCGTACGCCAAATCAGTTGGCGGCAGAGTGAGCTGTTCAATAATGACGAAGACGAAGGCGCAAACGAGTCCCGATGTTAGGCAAAGCGCGAGAATCAACCCGCCGCGTCTGGCGCCCTTGAGTGTCATGGCCCTGCTGTTCCTACTCTGGACGAAGCGTTCGCGGGATTGGTGGGACTGTTGTAGTGAGAGGAGGATTTGGTTCGGCTTGGAAAGGCATTGGACAAAACAGAGCCGCGCCAGGCTTCAGGCGACATTCGGCCGCGCGCCCACCCGCCGACGTCAGCCGATAGTTGTTCAGTCGTTTTGGTTCTCTGTCTCACCCGTGTTCATCGGGCGATGCGAGCAGATGTGTTGTTGTCTTCTTGTGCGTGCCCCTATTCGAACAGCTCCGACGGCGCTTGCCCATCTTGCAGCCGCTCGATCTTCCCTCCCAGCCTGCTGCGGCGATGAAGCAGCTGGGGCGAAGAGTCGATCGCCATGGCTGCATCGGTCATCGCCAGCGCTCGCTGATAGTTCTTCGCGTGATGCTCGTAATGCTTCGCTAGCTCCTCGAACGCTGAGAGCTGATGAGCATTGCTCACCTCGCTGACGTCGGAAAGCATACCGACCATGGCCGCGCGATTCCCGCGTTTTTTTTCGATCAGGGCCGATTCCCACAGGGCGGAAAACAGGCAGTCCTCGTTCATGTGCTTACCGATGGCGCGGCGGTAAAGCGCCAGCGCGGTTTCATCTTCCCCGTTGCGGCGCAGCCAGCGCGCCAGCCCCATCAAGTCGGCTCCGTGCGGCGGGTCGGCTTCGGCCGGTGAGGCAAATGCCGGCAACACCACGGCTGTCAGGCAAGCCAGCGAGACGATGTCAATCACGTTGTGATGGAGCAGCGGGACAAGCCGAAACGCCTGCCGGGTTTTGAGATATTCGAAGTAGTAGTAGGGAATCATCTCGCCCGGCAGATCGCCCTGCCGTTCCACTCCGAGGATTTCGTACTCGAGATCGACCAGGCGGCAGCTCTCCAGCCGCTGTTTCCAAAGCCTCCGCGCCCCGTGCAACAGATCGAGATGGTGCATGCGTTCCAGCGGGAATTTCAGGCGCGATAGCCGGTAGCGCGTTTCCAGCAGAGGGCTATCGTAAGCCTTGCCGTTGTAGGTGACCAGAACGTCGTAGCCAGCGAGAAACTCGCTGATCGCCGTCAGCATGGCGGCCTCTTCGTCGTAGTCGCGCATGAAGAACAGCCGCACCCGGAAACCGTCTTCGTCGATCGTTCCGATGCCAACCAGAAACGCGCAAGTGCCAGTGCCGCCGGCCAGCCCTGTTGTCTCGGTATCGAGGAAAGCCCAGCGGGCCGGCTCGGTAGCCGGAATCTCGTCGCGCGAGATACCCAGCAAATAATCGGGCGGCAACTCGGCCAGATGCGAAATCTCCATGCTGCCATGGCGCACATGGGAAGGATAGAGCCGCTCGGAGAGAAAGTACGTTCCGTGATCGTTTTCGCGGACCTCGCCGTCAAGCACCTTTTCGGCATCGTAGTGCGCCGGATCACCCAGGGGCATGTCGTCTATCAGATGCGCCGGAGGGGGCTTGGTCCGAGGCCAGTCTTCCATGTATTTGGGGTAACCGTTGGCCGCGTTTTGGGGGCTGGATGGGTTCTGGGGTGATGCCAACGGGCGAGGTTTGGCCCGCTCGATGCGCCGGATCCGGCGGCGCAAGTGCTTGAGTTGCTCGCTGAGATCGGTTTCCATGCCGTTGCCCGTCAAGCCAAATCTAGTTGAAGCTTCGGAAAGTAAATCAGAGCCCCTGGCGGGAGCCTGGGGACAAATCCGCCAACCGTGATCATCATTCTAGAGTGTGCAATCCGCAATGAGTGCCCTCATTCCCAAAGAGTGTCGTCCTCTGCAATGAGTGTCCTCATTCCCACGAGTGTCCTCATTCCCAAAGAGTGTCCTCATTCCCAAAGAGTGTCCTCATTCGCAATGCAAATCGCTGACTAGCGGTTGCTTAGCCATCCCAGCCTATTCGTAACTTCGCCATACCTCGGGCTCGAAAGCCCGACGCGGCACGCCAGAGGCGTACGCCACATCAGGGCTCGCACCTGACCCACATCACGGGCTCGCACTTGGCTCGTAACTGGTCCACGTCAGTTCTCGATTTCTTGGCGCTCCTCCTCGGTCAGCTCCGGCTGCTTGATCAACTCCGCCGCCAGCCGCAACGCCACTTCCTTTGCCTTCTCGCCCACCTCGCCCACCGGACCCACGCAAGACGGACACCCTGCCTCGCAAGGGCAAGCTTCCAGCAACTCTTTCGATCTAGCAATCAAAGTCCGCCGCAGCCGGAACAGTGGTTCACTCTGCCCGATCCCCCCGGGATAGTTGTCGTACAAATAGACGTTGGGTTCAAACTCCCCCGCGCCGCTTTCACGGTCCGACCCGATCGCGACACCCAAGTCGCGCGGATCGCACATCAGCAGCAACGAAGCGATCGTCCGCAGGACATTGCCCAGCCCGATGAGTCCGTTCTTCTTGTCTGCCGGTGCATACTCATCCATCCCGGACTCGATCAGTCCCGGCTCGCCCAGCCCGGACTCGCTCAGCCCGGACTCACTCAGCCGATCCTGACCCGATCCTCCTTCGTTTATCCCACCCTCGCCCGGTCCATCCTCACCCGGCCCATCTTCGCCCAAGCCCGCCAGAAACTCCTCGGGGAAGTGCAGCCAGAACGCCGTCGTGTGCATCTCCTGCTCCGGCATCGACAGTTTGCCGGCGCCGACGTTTTCGTTCGTATAAAACTTAATCTTCTTGAACCCGACGATCTGGCGGTTCAGCCGCACCTCGCCATGATGGGCCGATGCTCCCACCATGACCGCCGAATCAAATTCCTCGAGAATCTTGACTTGCGTGTAATCAATCGCGTCGGTGTAGTAGTCGCAGTCGACGCTTTTGACATAGGCTTTGCGCTCTTCGTAGTCGAATCGCTCGACATGAAACAGTTTGCCTTCATGCAGGTAGATTGCCTTCTCGTGAAGCGAGGTGAGCGCCGGATTGAAGTCGACTTGCCCGATAACCTTCGCCTCCCCGGTAACGTCGATCACCACGAAATTGTCGCTCGTGATCTTGCGCAAACTGACGGCGTGGGCGGGGTAGGATTCCGACGTCCAGTGCCAGGCGTTGCCGGCGTGATGCACGACCCCGACCTCTTCGAGGAATTTGCACAAGTCTTCCGCTTTGTGCGGACCGAACTTCTCTCCGTCTTGAATCGGCAGCTCGAAGGCCGCGCACTTCAGGTGGCTGATCAGGATTTCGAGATTGTCGGGGTTGATATGCGCATGCTCGGGAGAGGAGCCAAAGAAATAGTCCGGGTGCTCTATCACGTACTGGTCAAGGGGCGCACTCGAAGCCGTCAGGACCGTCATCGACAGCGAGTGCCGCCTCCCCGCTCGTCCGGCGCGCTGCCAAGTCGAAGCGATCGATCCGGGATACCCGGCCAGCACCACGGCGTCGAGCGATCCGATGTCGATGCCCAGCTCCAGCGCATTGGTAGCCACCACGCCGAGCGTTTCGCCCTCACGCAATTGCCGCTCGATCTCGCGGCGCTCGCGCGGCAGATATCCCCCGCGATAGCCGCGAATCGACGACGACGGGATCGCGCCCCGGTCGTAGGTATCCTTCAGATAACGAACCAGGATTTCCATCGCCAACCGGTTGTTGGCGAAGACCAGGGTCTGCTGCCGGCGATCGAGAAAAGTCTGCGCGATACGGCGCGCCTCGGCGATATAGCTGCGGCGAATTCCCAACTGCCGATTGACCACCGGTGGATTGTAGAAGACGAAATATTTCTCGCCGCTGGGGGCGCCATTCTCGGAAATCGGGGATACCGGCTGCTCGATCAGGGCTTCGACCAGCTCCTTGGGATTGGCGATTGTGGCGCTGCAACAGATGAACTGCGGCTTGGAGCCGTAAAACTCACAGATGCGTTTGAGCCGCCGGAAAACGTTGGCGGCGTGGCTGCCGAAAACGCCGCGATAAGTGTGCAGCTCGTCGACCACGATGTAGCGCAGATTCTCGAAAAACCGGGCCCAGCGCGTGTGATGCGGCAGCACTCCGGCGTGCAGCATGTCGGGATTGGTCAGCACGACGCTGGCTCGACGGCGAACGGCTCGGCGTGCGTCTTGCGGCGTGTCGCCGTCATAAGTAAAGGCGCGAACATCGCTGCCCGCCGCCTCGACCAGCCCATGGAATTCGGCGAGCTGATCTTCCGCCAATGCCTTGGTGGGAAACAGATAAAGGGCGCAAGCGTTGGGATCTTCGAGAAGCTGGTTGAGGATGGGCAGGTTGTAGCAAAGCGTCTTGCCGCTGGCGGTCGGCGTCACCAGAACCACGTTTTCGCCTGCCCCGATACGCTCGAACGCTTCGGCTTGATGACTGTAGAGGCGCGAGACGCCGCGCTCGGCCAGGACTTTTTTCAACCGCGCGTCAACCGTTTCCGGCAAATCGGCAAACTTGCCCTCGCGAGCCGGCAGCCGTTGAATCGCCGTGATCGGCGAGTTGGGCTTCCGCCGCAGCGTCTCCATCTGCTCGACCACGCGTTCGAGCGAGCCGTCGCGGCGTGCCAGCGGGTTGCGGAGGGCTGGGGGTTGAACCTGCAAGGGCTCCCCGAAGTTCAACGAGAGGTTGGATGCCATGGCTGATCTGTTCGCTTTCCCGTGCGGGATGCTTTCCTTTCCCCAACAACATGCTTACGAGAGCTTTGATTGTTCGCTCTTTATTCGCCATGCTATGATAGCGAAGATAAAGCGAACATGTCAACGCGCGAATCCGAGTTGTCGGTGGCGACCAATTCAGAGCCCCGAACGCCAGTGAGTGGGTCAGCGGCCTGCCCACCGAACATTGCCGAAGCATTAGGGAAGCACTACCGAAGCACGACCGACCATCACGGAAGCAAGGGAATTGCCGAGGTCGAGACGATTTGACCGGTCATTGGCGTTTCGGGCTCTGAATCGGTTTCCCGCGATTCGGCTTGAGGAATACGGCTACGAGCCGACCTTGTGAGCCCGTGCCGCCGCATCCCGCGCGCACCGGCCCGTCCGTAGTAACTTGACAACTGATGACGATCGACTGGATTCGCGAACAATGCTTGGCTCTGCCTCATGTCACTGAAGACGTGAAGTGGGAGAACAATCTGGCGTTCTCGATCGGTGACAAAATGTTCGCGACTACGAACCTCGAGCCGGGAGCTGTGTGGTTGTCTTTCAAGGCGTCTCCCGAAGTGTTTGCTGAACTGCCCGAACGACCCGGCATCCGCCCGGCCCCCTATTTAGCTCGCGCGCAATGGCTGGCCGTTGAAGGGCCGGATGCTGTTGACGCTCGCGAGCTGCGGCAACTTCTGCGCCAGGCATACGGGCTCGTGTTCTCCAAGCTGACGAAAAAACGCCAGCGAGAACTGGCGGGATAGCTGATTCACCGTGCGGCCGCTATGGGAGAATCAGCCCCGCGGACGCTCGCCCGCATTTCTCACCGCCTGACGGGGGAAGCACGCGATAGGCCCGCCGATAGTCCCGCCATTACTTCGTTGCGCTTGCTCGGAACGATTGGGCGTCGCCGCGTTGCGGCGATGGACCGGCAAGATTGCCGGTCCCTACGGGGGGCCCCTCGTACTGACGGGCCTCTCATGCACTTCGCCTCGCCACGTGGCGAGAAATGCGGGCTCGCCTCCAGACTCGTGCAGGGGCGTCGCGTGCTAAACAGAGCGTGGACTTCCGTCCACGCTCTGTTGCGGCTAGTTGGGATTCTTTAGGTCAGCCCGGCTTCCGTCTCCCGGAGAAAACGCTCGGAAATGCGCGCGACCTCCTCGGGGCTGGGCTTGAACTTGAAGACTTCTAGCGAGACCCAATGCTGGAACTTGACGTCCTTGAGTGCTTGCAGTACCGGGACAAAGTCGTAGGATCCTGTAGTAGGATGGCGTCCATCCATTTCGTTGATGTGAACGTGCTCGATGTAGGGCAGGTACTTCTTAATGACGTCGCCGTGCGGCTCGGTCTCGGCAACCGCGTTGTGGGTATCGAACATCGATCGCACGGCCGGGCTGTTGACTTGGTCCACGATTTCGACGGCCTCGCCCAGGGTATTGACTACGTCGCAGAGGTGTGGCGCTAGGGGCTCCATCAGGATCTTCACGCCGCGTTGTTCGGCGTGAGGAGCGATGTTGGCGAATCCTTCGACGAGCCGTTTTTTCGCGTCCGCGACCGTCGTGCCGACGCGCTTGGCGTCACGCTGTTTACTCGACCCGAAGATCATCAAAGCGTCATCGCCCACGTCGGCGGCCAAATCGACCAATTTGGCGAAGAACTCCCAGCTTTTTTTTCGCAGGCCGGCGTCAGGGGTCGTCAGATGCAAGCCCGCTGGGGCCTTCATCAAGTTGTGCAGGCCAACGTATTCCACGCCCTCGGACGCCATGATGTGCTTGAGGGCCTTGCGGCGCTGAGGCGTCACGGCCGAGGGATCTTCGGCCAGCGTAAAGGGGGAGATCTCGAGCCCGGTATAGCCGAAGCGAATCGCACCGGCGCAGGCGTCACGGAAATTCCAGCCGTCGAAGGTTTCGTTGCAGATGGCAAGCCGAAAGCGGTTTTCCTCGGCGGCCGGCAATCGTGATGCGACGGCGCCCGCCGCGAGCGTTTGCAAAAAGTGTCTTCGTGTATTTGTCATTAGTTAAATAAAATCACAGGTTAAATAAAATCACGGCTTGAATCAATTCATCGCTGGAATCAATTCATCGCCGGAACAAACTCATAGCTTGAACAGGTGGCGAGCGTTGTCGTGGTAGATCTTCGCCTTTGTGGCATCGCCGAGCTTGAGGCTCTCGACGTTCTTGATGATCAGTTTGGGATCGACCCAGGGGTGGTCGCTGGCGTAAAGCAGCCGGTCTTCACCGATGAAGTCGAGGCCGTATTGGACGCCCAGCGCAATCGGTGTCACGGTATCGAGATAGATTTGCCGCAGATACTCGCTCGGCGGTTTCTTGATATGTTCGGCGCCACGGCCGAGCACCTGCGTCTGGTGATCGATGCGCCCGATCAGGTAAGGCAGCGTGCCGCCGACGTGCGGGCAGAGCAGCTTGAGCTTGGGCGCCTCATCAAGAATGCCCGCCAAGATGATCCGCGCCAGAGCGATCGTCGTATCAAACATCAACCCCAACCCGGCGACCATGTAGTAGCCGCTCACCGCGTCATAAGTCATCGGGTAGGCCGGGTGCAGCAGAACCGGAATGTCCATTTCCTCGGCGCGTTTGAAGAGCCAGCGAAACTGCGGCTCGTCAGGAAACTTCGTCGCCAGATTCGAGTAAAGCAGGATCCCGCGGAATCCCAGTTTGTCGACGCAGCGGTCGAGTTCCTTGCGCGAGGCGGCTTCGTCTTGCAGCGGCAGCGTCGCGAGTCCGAAGAAGCGGCTGGGGTGCGCCTTGATGATGTCCCCGATAAAATCATGGGCCAGCTTGGCGACCTTGGGACCGTCGGCGCCGAAGCGCTCGGGCCCTGGGTCGTTGATGCTCAGAGCGGTCATTTGGATGCCCGCTTCGTCCATCGCCTTGAGCTTGGTGTCGACATCCATGTGCCCTTCGCGGACACGCCGGTGCCATTCCCCGGTGATCGTGTAGAAGTTGCCGTCTTTCTTATATGCGCGCGGCAGATCGTCGCGAGTCATCATGTAATCGAGAACCGGCCGCGGGTACATGTGACTCTGGACATCGATGCGAAACGCGCCGGCTGGTTCGGCCGCGGCTTTCGCGGCGGCCGCTGACCCGGCGGCGACGGCCGCACCGCTGGCAAGAAACTCGCGCCGGCTGGCGAGCGCTGGTTTATCGTTTGCTTTCTCAGACACGACTCTCTCCTGTTTCAAACTATTGCTTCGAACTACTGTTTCGAACCACTCTTACGAACCGTTCTTGAACCGCGCGTAAAGGTCGGTGATCTTCGCTTCGTCCGCGCTTCCCGGATGGACTACGAGACGATACTGGAACTCCAGTTCGCCGCCTTCCGGAACTACCATTGTGCCGTCTTTTGACTCGTCACCTGTGAAGTTTCTCACGCCGAAGGGATTCGCCGTGCAAAGCCCGTATCCGCGCGCATGCCAATACGTCGGATATCCCGGGTTGCTGGGATGGTCGAAAATCGCCAGGCCAACCATTTCGTCGTGCAACGTCGTCGAATAGTCTACCCAATCGGCGCGCTTGCCCCAAATGTTCTCCGTTCCGAGCAGCCCGTCTGAGTTCAGCAGCGTTGCGCCGTTCTCCTGCTTGAAGGCGTCGTCGAAACGGAAACCGACCCAGCCTTCCTCGGTATCTCCCATCGTCAGGGCCACGCCGCGGTCGGCTAGGACCGTGATATGGGCGTCGATGACCGCGCTGTCGCCTACGACGCTGAAGGTGAACTCCTGGCGGATCGCCCCGAGCGATTCCTTCTTCGTTGTGAGCAGGTCGAGGTCGGCGGTGATGGTTCCTGCTCCATCCGCCACTGAGAATGTAGGCGTGGAACGCGGCACCAAGATAGCCGTCTTGTCGCGGCCTTGCTCGCGCCAGAAGTCCGCGCCATTGATGCGGTCGTGGCCCATGAAGAGCCCGCGATGCCAGATGTGATCGTCGCTTTCGCCTTCGCGGGGTTCCACCGGCCAGCCGCGCGAGATGTCGACGCCGGAAAGGGTTCGAACCGGATGCAGAAACGGCTTGTCCCATTTTTCTTCGAAGTGATAAGTGGTGAACGGTTTTCCATTGATCAGGACGTGAATCTTATCGGCTTCGGGCTCGAACGAGATTTCGGCGGCGCTAGTCTGGGACGCCTCATTGCCACTGACTTCCGGCTGAGGAGCCGAACCCGAACACCCCAGCAACAAACATCCTGACAACAAGACGACGGCCGCGCAACACGCTACAAAACTTCGATTCATTTCAGCCTCCTACGAACTCCTACGAACTTTCAGAACGCTCACCCGCCGGGTACCAAAAGGGCAGCCGACGTGGCGTGAGCGTCCACGCTTGCCGCAAACCGATTCGTCGGTTTGTTCGGCCCCAGTGCGACGCATCCGGCGTTAAGCTGCCCGCGGCAAAAATTATGTTCAAGCGAAAAGACGGGACGGTCACCCATTTTCGCCCTTCCTAACCCATTCAAAAATCGGCATTCATCGAAAGAGAATTGGCTGGTTGTGCCCTCTTTGATGGTCTGGCCGTTCATCGACGGCTCAATTGTAGCGCTTTTGGGGATTCGCGGCTAGTTCCGCTCCGCAGGACTCAATCCTGCTCACGGTCGCGGAATTCCTCGTACCAGTTTTGGACGACGCGGATCGACGGCTCGGGGGCTTCCGCGCCTTCTCCCACCGGCGCGGCCAAGATGAACCGCTGGCCGTCGGCCGAGACGTCGTAGGGGGCGTAATTGAACCCTTCTCTCAAACCCGGATGCTCGAACAGGCGGGTCGCCGAGCCTACCGAAAACGACGAACCGCTCGATACCGAAACAGCCCACAAGGTCTGCCCCTCGACATAGAACAGCTCTTTGCCGTCCCGGCTCCAGCGCACTTTCGTCCCGCCGTTGCTCGACACCGTTACCCTGCGGCCGCCATTGGGAAAGGGTTGCACATAGACTTCGTCTTGGCCCGACTCGTCTGACACGTAGGCAACATAGCGACCGTCGGGTGATAATCTCGGCACGCGTTCCGCAAACGGTGTCTGCAAAAAAGGGTGCGGTTCCCAGCCGCTGCCGTCCTCGTCGCGCTCCAGGTACCAAATGTCAGCCCCGGTTTTCGGATCGGTCGTGTGGTAGAGGAGATACTTCCCATCGCGGGACCAGTCGGATAGCGGCTCAAGGTGGGGTTTCGCCGCCAGCACCTTCTCCTCCCCGCTGCCATCGGCCTGCCGAAGGAAGATGTCAAGGTTGCCTGCCCGATCGGAACTGAACGCCACCTCGTCTCCGGCTGGCGACCACACGGGCCGCATATCTGCCTCCGGGGAGCTGCTCACACGAGTCCTCACCCCGCGATCAATGTCGTACACCCACACATCCCTATTCGAGCCCTCCGTTGCCTCGGCAGCCACCAGCCGGCCATCCGGGGAGAGCGCGGGGTCGCCGATCGCCTCCTGAGCTTGGCCGATCTCTCCTAATTTCTCACCGCGACGGTCCAGCCAAACCAGTTGCTGCTGATCCGAGCCGGTCCCGTCGAGGTAAACCAGCGTCCCATCCCCCGCAATCGTTGGGCCGCGGCTCCTCTCGGAGATGGGAAAGGCCTCACCGGCGGCCTTCAAGGTATCCAGAGAAAAAGGCAGAGCCCAAAGGTCGTAGACTTGCGGAGCAGATTGGTACACAAGATGGCCGCTGGGCGAATAGAACGGAAATGCGCCGGGTCCCAGAAGCTCTCTCTGCCCGGTCTCGAGGTTCTGAACCATCATGGACTTCTCGGTAGGAGACCCGAACGCGAACACCAGGACCCGGGCCCCCGCTTCAGCCGGCAGGAAACGAGCCCAGGTAATCGTCCCCATCGGCCCCCCCGACGACTCCTCGGACTCCTCGGGCGAGATCAGCAGGTTGGGAGTGCCTCCGCGGGCGGGAACTTGATAGAGGCTGTGAGCAGCGCCTCCGTCACCTGAGCTGAAAACGATTACCTCACCGTCGGGGCTCCAACTTCCCCCGTGGAAATGATTGGCGGGAAGTTGGCAAAGCCGGCTGGCCAGACCGCCCTGAACCGACACCTTCTTGACTTCTCCACCGGCGGCAAACCCGATGAAGTCACTGTCCGGCGACCAGAACGGGCCCCACGCCCCTTCAGTACCTTCGATCGCCCGCGGCCGCTGCTGATCGAGATCCTGAACCCACAGTTTTCCCTGCCGGTCCGCGGCCGTAAAGGCGATGTGGCCGCCGTTGGGGGAGATGGCGACATCGGTATCTCCAGCCGCGGGGCGGATGCCGACGCCCACTGCCGGCGTAAAGGCAAAACGGCGGAGGAGCCTTTCGGGTGGTGTTTCGCGGAAATGGGTGAATGAGACGGCGATCAGAGTAACAGCCGTGACGGCGAGCAGGAACCACGGCAGGAGTGGCTTCCACCCGCGGACCGTCACTGCGGACGGGGCCGGTTCGGCGCCGGAGGCATTTGGTAGGGACAAGCTCTCAGCTTGTCCCTCGCCCTGTCTCTTCGTTTGTGCGTCGCCGCTTCGCGGCGATGGACCGGCAAGAGTGCCGGTCCCTACTGGGCCCGCTGCGCTTGCCGCTGTTCCGAGGATTGTCGAACCGCCTGACTTCAACTTCTCGGCCAGGGTTCGCAGGTCGAGCATCATGTCTTCGGCGCGGCCGTAGCGGTCTTCGCGGTCTTTCGCCAGACATTTGCCGACCATCCACTCCAGCTCCATCGGGACGCCCGTGCGCACACTCGTTAGCGGTTCTGGCTCCTGGTTGACGATCTCGTAGACCAGCGCCTGATCGTAGACTCCCTGAAATGGCCGCTCTCCGCGGACCATCTCGTAGGTCACGCAGCCCAGCGCCCACAGATCGGTGCGATAGTCGACCTCCATCCCTTGCGCCTGCTCGGGCGACATATAGGCTACGGTGCCGACTGTCGTGTCGAGCTTGGTCAGCTTGGAGCCTTCGGTCAGCAGCGCCAGGCCGAAGTCCAGGATCTTCACCCGGCCTTCGGGAGTGACGAGCAGATTGCCCGGCTTGATGTCGCGATGGACGACTCCCTTGGCATGAGCTGCGGCCAGACCGTCGGCGACTTGGCGCGCGAAGCCCAGGGCATCCTTGAGAGAGAGGGGGCCGCGTTCAATCTTGGCGTCGAGGCTTTCGCCCTCGATGAACTCCATGGCGAGGAAGGTCTCGCCACCCTCATCGCTGATTTCATAGACGGTGCAAATGTTGGGATGGCTAAGCCCTGCGGCGGAGGTGGCTTCCCGCTCGAAGCGCTTGCGGGCCTCTTGGTCTCGCAGCAGATGCGGGGCGAGAAACTTGAGGGCGACCGAGCGCTTGAGTTTCGTATCTTCGGCCTTGTAGACGACACCCATCCCGCCCTCGCCGAGCTTGGCGGTGATCTTGTAGTGGCTGATGGTCGAGCCGATCATCGATAGGGAGATTGTAGCGTTACCGGATAGCTACTGTTGGAGCTTGGTGCTACCTTCGCTCGCAGTTCTGAGTGCCTGACCAGGGAAACGCGCGATGGCCCGCCATGCGGTCCTCTGCGATAGATGGATGCTTCACTCGCATTTTCTCTCTTTGTTGCTCATACGGTCTTATTCGTCAGTCACAGAGCCTTCATGGCGGCGCGATGATTTGTTGTAAGTTGTTCATTCATGATGGTTTAATATTTCCAATGAGAGTATTTGCGAGTATTTGAGAGGTTTTCTGGATTTTGGGTCCCTTTGAGGTTTTGGAATGGTTGTCCTTTGCTTTGTGTTGCCAGTGAGTCATGGTTGGTTTTGTCGCTTTTAGGATAACATGCCGATCTTGGGAATCCTTGCTGGCGGTGGGTACTACTGTTGAAAACACAGGGATTATAAATACAATTTATCCGTGACCGAGTTCGGGGTATTGCGTCTTTTTGGGTTTAGGGGACGGGAATTTCCACCGACGGACTGCCGGCAGCAGCGATAGTCTGCTTTTCTCACGGGATGGCGAGGCGGGTGAGATGCCCTTCGGGTAGGAGGCGTTGGAGACGGGTGCGGATTTTCCACGAACGCGGGGCTGTGGGCTGAAAGCCCACGCGCGCCGAAAGCCCGTTGAAACGGGCTCAAGGATGGGATGGGGGGGGGTAACCGGCCCTAAAAGGACCGGCCTAGCCGAATCAAGCCACGTCAACGTGGCTTTTGCAGAGGACCTGATGGTTCTGAAATGTGGCACTCCCGTGGCTGGCTTGGAACTCCCGTGGCTGGCTAGTCCGCATATCTCATCGGCTAGCGGGACAAGCCCACGGGAGGCCCGCCTTTCCCCCGCCATTCCGTTGCTGCGCTTGCTCGCCGTGCTCAACGTACTGCCCCGGTACGCCTCGTTGATCAAGTGGGGGTCGTCAAGCGGCGCGCGCCTCGTACTGGCGGGCCTCGCACGCACTTTGCCCGTCAGCCGGTGATCGATGCGGGCTAAAGCCGGACTCGACCGCACCCTTGCGGGCGCGGCTCTGTTGGGAAGCCCGGCTCGGAGCTGGCGCGCTTGCGGGCGGGGGCTCCTAGTGTTTTTATTGAGCTGGTTGCGCTGTTGGGGCCTGTTTGTTGACTTGACCCCGCGCTCACGCGCGGGGCTCTGAGTGTCTTGTTGGGGCGGGCCGGTCTGGCGCGCATTTCTCAGTGCCTGACAGGCCTCTCATGCACTTCGTCTCGCCATATGGTGAGAAATGCAGGCTAGAAACTTCCGCGGCAGGCAAGGATGCCTGCCCCACATGGGCCCGCGGTCAAGCACAAAGAAGCCCGCAGTCGAGCACAAAGAAGCCCGCGGTCAAGCACCCGGAAGGCCCTGTCAAAGCTCAGCCGACAGAACATTATGGGAGAGCCGCGGCCTATGGGAGACCCGCGGCCTTTCGTTTGCGGCGGGGCGGGTAAGCGTTTAGAGTGGAGCCATGGGGTAGAGCCTTGCCAGGGGGAGTGTGTCTTGCAGCCGGCTAAGGATTGGCGAATCGATCGCGGAGGATTTTTGTCCGGCCTCAGGCGATTCGTCGTTTTGGGGCTGGCGCTGAGTCTGATCTCCGCTGCTGCGCCGGCGCAGCGATTGACGGCCAGCGCCGCCGCCGCTGACGAGTCGGAGAAAGCACCGGATGCAGAGCCGGAGGGTGTTGCCGAGGAGGCTTCGCCGGCGGGCGGCGCCGAGGCGGATGGCGGCGAGGTGAGCGGCGCCGCGCTGGTGGGCGATTCGGCTGGCCGCGAAGAGCTCAACCTGCTGGGGCAGACCGACGCCGAGAGCGGAGAGAGCCGCCGCAACGAGAACGTCCGCATCAACCTGATCGACAACAATGTCCTCAAGGAGCTTAACCAGCGCATCGGGGCCAGCGCGACGATTGTGGAGAGCTTCGAGGTCGACAAGGAGTATTTCGGCACCGTTTACGGCGGCAGCCCGCTGACGCCGCCGCACGTCTCGGCGGCGGCGGACACGGGGGTCCACGGGCGTCTTTACTACGGCCACAACAACAGCATATTCAGCGCGCGATCGTTCTTTCAGGCCGGTTCGGTGGCGCCGACGCGAGAGAACGAGTATGGATTCGGCATCGGCTTGCCAAGCTGGAAAGGAGGGTTCCTCACCCTGGACGGCAGTCAGCAGAAGATCCGCGGCAGCGTCAACGGCAATGTGCTCACGCCCAGCCTGGAAGAGCGGACGCCGCTGGCGACCGACCCCGCAACGCGGGCGATCGTCGCGAGCATCCTGGCGGCCTATCCGGCGGAGCGGCCCAACCGCACCGACATCGATCCGCGGGCTCTCAACTTGAACGCTCCGCAGTTGATTGACAACGACAGCGCCGGGATCCAGCTCGATCAGGCGGCCGGCGCCGGCGATCGATTGCTGTTTCGCTATCGCTTCACGGCGCAGGGGGTGGAGGCTTTTCAGCTTGTGGCCGGGCAGAATCCGGATACCAGAACGAAGTCGCATGACGCGCGTGTGACCTGGCTTCGGGAACGCGGCGAGGCGGTGACGCGGGTTTCGGCTAGATTCGGGCGAGTGGGGTCGCTGCTGACACCGGATCAGTCTTGGACTGGGCCGCTGATTTCGGCGGGCTCGGCGATTTCGCGTTTGGGGTCTGGAAGCAGCATCCCGACCGACCGTGCGTTGAACGACTTCACCTACTCGGCGCAGCGGCAGCAGACTCACGGGCGCCACGTATTGACCTTCGGAGCGGAGCTGAATCGGCAACAGGTCAACGGCTCGAAGAGCAACACGCACCAAGGCCTGCTCACTTTCCGCAACGACCTGGGCGAGAGTGCGATCACGAACTTGCGATTGGGCCGAGCGACCATGTTCTCGCAATCGATCGGCAACGTACACCGCGGCTTTCGCAACTGGCGGTCTGTCTTCTATGCCGGCGACCAGTGGAAGGCAAGGCGGAATTTGACTTTGACCATCGGCGGGCATTTCGCGGCGGTGACCGCGCCAACCGAAGTCAACGGACTGACTCCGCCTCCCTATACCTGCGACTGCAACAATCTCTCCCCGCGGTTTGGTTTTGCCTACCGGCTGGGCGGGGCCAAGGGAGTGGTGCGCGGCGCTTACGCCATCCACTACGGTGAGATCTTTCCGGTCACCTTCGGGCTCACTCGCTTCAATCCGCCGCTGAACCGGCGGATTGGGGTGCAGACCCCCGACCTGGTCAATCCTTTCGCCGGAATCGATTTGAATAATCTACCAGCCGACACTCGGTCTATTTTGTTCGTGCTCTCGCCGGACTTTTCGACCCCTACACGCACAACTACAACTTCAGTTGGGAGCTGCAGCCGGCTCGTGACTGGACGCTTACTTTGGGGTATGCCGGGGCGCGGTCGCACCAGCTGATCGCGACTTGGCCTCAGAATCGGGCGTCTCCGGTTGAGGGGATTCCGCTGACCACCGCAACGATCAACGAGCGGCGGCTGGACGCGACGGCGCTGGAGATCAAGCGATTCTTGAACGGGTCGCGGGCCTACTTCGACGCCGCCAAGGTCGCGCTGACGATTCCCCGCTGGCGGGGCCTGTCTCTGGAGAGCTCCTATTGGTTTAGCAAGGCGATTGATTTGGGCGGGGATTACACGACGAGCGGCGGCGAGTCCGGCTCGGCGGGGGCCGAACCGCAATGGCAGTACGAGGCTCACCGTGACCTGAAGGCGGTGAGCCCGTTCGATCAGCGCCACGCCCTGCTGACAAGGGTGGTCTACGAGACGCCTGAGCTGAGCGGCGCGCCGAGTTGGGCCCGGCGCATCCTGGGGCGCTGGAATGTTTCCGGGGTGGTGCTGCTCAAGGGCGGGACGCCTTTCACCGTCCGGTCGGGATCGGACGGGCCTGGACGCGGCAATGTGGATGGCTCGACCAGCGACCGGCCGAATCTGCTTGACCCCTCGGTTCTGGGGCGCTCCATCGACAACCCAGACACTTCGGTCGCCAGCTTGCCGGCTTCGGCGTTTGGCTTCTTCGCGCCGGAGGAGCGGTTGGGCTCGCTAGGCCGCAACACGTTTCGCAAGGACGGGATTCGCAACGTCAACGCGGCGCTCGCCCGGCGCTGGAGCGTGCGCGCGGACACCGTGCTGGAGCTGCGGGCCGAGTCGATCAACCTGTTCAATACGCCGCAGTTCGCCGAGCCGGGCCGCTCGCTGGCGGATCCCAACTTCGGCCGCATTACCAACACGCTCAACGACGGCCGGACGTTCCGGTTTCGGCTGCAGTTGGAGTTTTAGCGACAGATTAGGAGGAGCCGGGGAGTTTGACGGCGGCGCCGCTGCTACTCCGTCGATGGATCAAAGACTTCCGCGAGAGGAACAACGATCTCGGGATTTTCGGTCCTCAGCAGGCCATCCGCGACTTCGCGGCAACCCTCCGATGTATAGACCCAGGCCCGGTGCTCTCGCGGATCGACGACCCAGCAGTAAGGCACTCCGAACCGAAGGTAGTCGTCAATGCGCTGCTGCATCTCGGACAGGCGATCGTCCTTCGAGAGAATTTCGATGCAGACGAAAGGCGGCTTCGTGAAGATCTGTTCGGTTGGCTTCAGGCCGACGACTATACAGACATCCGGAACGCGGAATCGAGTTGCTGAAACTTGGACTCTCTGCTCGGGATAAGCGTGTATCCCAAGCTTGCGGCGCAAACGGGCCAGATAGACAATAAACTCTCCCTGGAGTTCACTGTGATCTCTTTCTCCCAAACAACGCTCCAATATGGATCCATCGATGAATTCCCGGTCGGGGTGATAGCTGGAATGGAGGTACTCGCCGACCGATATCAGTGTTCCAGCTCTCATATCTCTATGATAATGCCACACAGCTTCGTTTGTCGTGCGAGTGAAACTAAGCTTTCTGGGAAGAGATTCCGGAGCCCTACCGGTAGAACAGCTCGACGAGCGCCATCGGAATTGCCGGCACGTAAGTCACTAGCAGCAGCACGGTCAACAACACTCCCACAAAGTACACATTGACCTTGCTGACTTCCCAGATATCCGCTTTCGCGATCGAGCAGGCGGTGACCAGGACGCTGGCCACCGGCGGAGTCTGCTGCCCGATGCCGAGGTTGAGCGTGACGACGAGGCCGAAATGCACCGGGTCGATCCCGACGGCGTGAACCAGCGGCATCACGATCGGGACGACCAGAATGATCGCGGCGGCCGAGTGCAGGAACATCCCAATTACCAGGAAGAAGACGTTCAGCAGCGCCAGCACCAGGTAGGGATTGTCGGTCAGCCCTACGATGCTTTGGGCTACCATCTGCGGAACCTGGATCGAGGTCAGGTAATCGCTCATCAGCGCCGAGGTCGCTACCAGCAGCATCACGATCGCGGTTTGCGTTCCTCCTTCGAGCATGGCCGCACGCAGTTGCGTCAGGTCCAATCCGCGATAGATGAGCCCGCCGATCACCATGGCGGCGACGACCGCCAGCCCCGCTCCTTCGGTTGCCGTCACCCAGCCGCCGAAAATCCCGCCCAGGATAATCACCGGCAGCAGCAACGCCCAGCCAGCGTCTTTGAACGTCGAGCCGACCTTCGGCCACTCGAACTCCTCTTCGACGGGATAGTTGTGTTTCACCGACAGATAGTAGGTAACGCCCATCATCATCACGGCGCCTAAAACCCCGGGCACGATTCCGGCGACGAACAACTCGACGACCGAACTGCCCGACATCACGCCATAAAGAATCATCGGAATCGACGGCGGGATGATCACCGCCAGCGTCGCCGCTGATGAGGTCACGGCGGCAGCGAACGCAGTCGGGTATCCCTTCCGCTTCATTGCCGGGATGAGGATCGACCCCAGCGCCGCCACGTCCGCGACGGCTGATCCCGAGATTTCGGCGAAGAACAGCGACGCCCCGATCGTCACCATCGCCAGACCGCCCTTGACGAAACCGATCAAGGAAGATGCAAAGGCGATCAGGCGGCGAGAGATACCCGAGGCGTTCATGATCGCCCCGGCGAGAATGAACAGTGGAATTGCGATCAGAGAAAACTTCGTGGCGCCGCTATAGAGCACCAGGCCCGTGTTGACCAATACGTCCGCGCCGCCGCTGATACCCATGGCGACGACGGCGACAACGCCGAGGGCGACGGCGATGGGAATATCCAGCAGGATCAGGACGATCAGGCCGAGCAGCAGCAGCAGGATGGTCACCGCTGCTGGCTCCCGCTGGGCTTTTCACCGCCAGCCCTTTCTTCGATGGACCGGCTTTTGCCGAGGACATCCACGGCGCTGACCAGCTCGGCGATCACGAACAGCACCGCGCCGATCGGTATGACCGACTGCGCAACCTGAGCCGGCATCCAAGGGAGGCTGACCAAGTAAGTCCCCTCCAGCACCTGCACGATGCGCCACCCCGTCCATGCCACCAGCACGAAAAAGCCCACCACGACGAATTCGCGAAAGACCACTAATCCCAGGCGCAGTCGGGGGCCGGCCGCCTCAACTAGTTTTGGAAAACCGATGTGGGAGCGCTTCAGCGCCGCCAGAGACGATGCGTAGTAGGTCAGCCAGGCGAGAAGAATCGAGGCAACTTCGTCGTACCAAACCAGAGCCCCGCCGGCCTTGCGAAACACCACTCCCAGCACGACGACGACGGCAAGCGTCGTCATCAAAAGCAAGACAACGGATTCCAGAAACCGCTCGAAGAACCCGCGAAACTGGGAGGAGGTGCTAGCCACGGCGGCAGAGGGACGCGTCGCCGCCCGACTGAAGTGGGCAATCGATCGATCGGCGAACCCGGTTTTTTGAGACCAGTAGTATCTTACCTCAGCCTCAACGAGCCCTTCACGAGGCACTTTCAGATGGCCACATCAGAGATGAAATGAGGAGGCTCGTCATCCGGGGAGTGAGCTAAACTCCCCAAACGGGCTTCGCCGCCTGAGGCGCGATCCCTTATTTTTCTTATAGAAGAAAAAAAGGAGGATAACGAGCCATGAAAAACAATAGCAAAACTTTCAGAGAAGTGCCGAAGCAAAAGATGATCGAACGTGGCCTGAACGTGGTGGCCGGGGTGGATCTGGGTGACAAGCACAGCCAGGTCTGCTTGATCGATCTGGACGGCAAGGTTGTCGAGCGCACGAAGTTGCGCGGAGGAAGGCGGCGCGAAGTAGGAACGTTGAGTCAAGAGAAGGTTCAAGAAGGCGAACGTTGAGTTGACGGAGGGTTCAGGAAATAGCACAAGCGAAGGGAGAGACCGAGTTCGCGGCGACTGCGAGTCCACGCCCGGCCGGGAGAGGCCGAGACAGAGAGAGCAGCGTCGTGAGATCGAACTTCATAGAGCACCGCGTCCACAGCGACGTCAAACGAGTGCGGATGGAAGCCCGCTCGAACGTCCCATCAGCGAAAACGACTCCCCAACCCTCCCTGGACAACGACGAGCCTCCTCATGGAAGGCGTGGACGGAAGTCCACGCTCAGCAAGCGAGCAACCCAAGCCCCTCATCCGCACCCGCAAGGGTGCGCTCAAAACCGCCACCCCCCCAGCACATCCCGCCAACAAAACCGCAAAAAACTGCGCGAAACGGAACCGCCCCCCGACGTGGCGTGAACCTCCAGGTTTGCCGCGCCTCGATTCGTCGAGGCGTCGCCGACCCCGGGGCACCCTGTCGCCAGAAGAGTGGTGAGACCGCCAGGGCCAAACAAACCGACGAATCGGTTTGCGGCAAGCGTGGACGCTCACGCCACGTCGCTGGCGCTCTTCATTTCGGCTTGCCACCGCCTCTATCGCACACAGATCTACCCGCCCAACGCCTCCAGATGTCGCCGCACAATCTGGGTATTCGGGTGATCATCCCCCAGGAACTTTTGAAAAATCCGAAGAGCGCGCTCGAAGTGGGACCGCGCCCCCGCTAGATCCCCTTGATCTCGCAGAATCGTGCCGATGTTGTTGACCCGGATGGCCACCGTGGGATGCTCGGGGCCATAGACCTTCTCGCCGATCGCCAGCGCCCGCTCATAGTACCCCTTCGCACGATCCAATTCGGCCCGACCTTTCACATACAGGCCAAGCTGGTTCAACAGCCGCCCCACCGCTTCGAGCGCCGACTTGAGCTTCTCAGCGTGGCTAGCCGCTTGCGCCGCGTGCATCGCAAGACTCGCACACACCGGCCAGTAACGCACATCGTCGCTATCGAAAGGAAAAGCCTTATTCACAACCGACACCGCAGCCCCAGCCCAGATATCTTGATCCTCCTCGGACAGCCGCTCCCGCGTAACCGCCTGCACCAGCCGGTGCACCGACAGCCCGCGTTCCCCCGGCGCTTCACCCGCCACCTCGATCAGCGAATAATCCCGCAGCGCCATGAGCGCCTGGTCCAGCTCCAAGGGGTCTTGCACCGCCCGCGCCAGCTCGGCCGGCAGTTTCTCGGCTCCGTCAACGATGATCTGAACCGGAATGTCGTCCGGCGCCAGGAAAGCACAGAGGTTCATCAGGCCCGCCGCCGCGGGCCGCGCGGCGGCGACTTCCTGAAACGAGATCTC
>Ga0114996_10002127_pt1 | contig 25863 bp, 25 predicted proteins | sample ArcticOcean_MG_C_4_FD_87039 | JGI IMG/M metagenome (GOLD analysis project Ga0114996, IMG submission 87039) | Marine microbial communities from western Arctic Ocean - ArcticOcean_MG_CB4_134 | ecosystem: Environmental > Aquatic > Marine > Oceanic | place: Arctic Ocean: Canada Basin | collected... | reverse complement strand
TCGGGGCAGGAGCGCTTTGTTTGTTCGGGGCCGAGCCCCCGGGAGGGGTCTCAGTGGACACTTCGCCGGGGTCCGCCGTGCCCTCTGTTTTCACGGTGCTGCTCAACGCGAACCAGGTCCCGAGGGCGACGAGGGCGACCAGCGCGAGGGCCAAGACCCACTGAATCCATGGCCGAGAAGCCGAATCCACGGATTCGTGGGCCATTCGCGCTCGAAGCGTCGCCACGTCGCGATTGAAGGTGTCGGTGAAGAGCGTCGGTGCGCCTGGTTGGACCAGGGGTTGTGCGCTGGGGACGTCTTCGACGGTCTCTTTCGGTGCGGGGTGTGTGCGGATGCCCGCTTCAGCCGTCCCGTCGGCGATGGCGCGCAGCTCACTGAGGAAGAACCCGGCGTTTTGTGGACGCGTCAGGGGGTCTTTGGAGAGGCAACGTTGAATGAAGGTCTCCAGGGGCCGCGAGACCTTGATGCCGAGGTCAGAGAGCTTCTTCGGGTTCTTCTGCACGTGGGCCATGAAGATGTCGAAGGGGGTATCGCCCTCGAAGGGACAATGTCCTGAGATCAGCTGGTACAAGATGATCGCCATCGAATAGACGTCGGCAGATGCGGTCACCTGTCGCCCCCGAATCACTTCGGGGCTCATGTAGGGAGGGGTTCCGGAGAGCTGTCCCGTGCTCGTGAGCGTCATGTCTCCAGTGAGCGTCTTCGCACGGGCGATCCCGAAGTCCAGCACCTTCACGAAGTCGTGAGCTGTCTCCGTGTCGACGAGGAGGATGTTCTCGGGCTTGAGGTCCCGGTGGATGATCTGATGGGCGTGGGCCTCGGCCAGGGATTCGGCGATCTCGCCGACGATGCGCAGCGCATCATGGGTGGGGAGGACGCCTTCATCGTCGATGCGATCCTGGAGCGTTCGACCCGGGAGAAACTCCATCGCGATGTAGAGAAGGCCGTCATCGGTCTCCCCGTGGTCGAAGACGGTGACGGTGTGGGGATTGCTGAGCCGGCTCGTCGCCTTGGCCTCGAGGAGGAATCGTTGGGAGAGGATGCCCTTCCCGACGAGGTGGGGGCGGAGGATCTTCATCGCGACGATGCGATCCACGGAGCTCTGACGCGCTTTGTACACGGAACCGAATCCGCCGTGGCCGATCAACTCCAGGATCTCGAAGCGCCCCTCAATGACCCGACCCAGAAGCAGTTCGTCGATCTCGCGGTCTTCCGCGAGGCGATCTTCCGCCGCATTCTCCCCCGGGGTACCCGGGGGATCCGCGTGGACGAGCGTATCTCCCTCCGGATGGGTCCGGTTCGGGTCCTTGGAAGGAGTTGTGGGTTTATCGGTCATCATCGACCCCGTCACACCCATGGGCAGGCTCTCCAGCTTCGAGTCAGACTACCACCGCATGTGGGCGTCCTCCAATAATCGGAACTTCCTGGAAACTCTCCCCAGCGATTCCTCGAATCGCCGTCGGGGGTGGCTTTGCTTGCGATTGGACATCTCCAACCTATGCTATGGGCTGCTACGGGTGTTCGGACGATCTCGAGGAGTGGTGCATGCGTTGGGTTCGGAGAGTTTGGATCATGCTCCTGCACGTCGCCGTGGCGACGGCGTTGGTGGGGTGTTTCCAGGTTCCTCCGGAGCCTGATTGGCAGGGGGAAGATGTCGTCGATGTGTCCGAAAATCCCGATCAGCTGGATTCCACGGAAGCTGGGGAGTCCGGATCGGAAGATGCAGGAGCTGGTCCCTGTATAGGCAAGGACTGTCCTCCTGATGTCTGTGAGGGAGCGCAATGCGACGACATCGTCGATCCACCGGATGCCGATGTCGATGATCCGCCGGATGTCTGTGAGCCGAGCTGCGACGACAAGGTATGCGGGGACGATGGTTGCGGCGGGGTTTGCGGAAATTGCGAGGTCGGACAGGAATGTGGCGAAGCCGGTCAGTGCGAATGTGTGCCTGCATGTGCCGGGAAGTTCTGCGGCGATGACAAATGTGGAGGCAACTGCGGAGAGTGTGCTGATAAAGAAGCGTGCAGTGATGTGGGGCTGTGCGAGTGCGTCCCGCAATGCGAGGGGAAGGCGTGTGGCGACGATTCCTGCGGCAAATCGTGTGGAGACTGCGGCGAAGGCAATGCATGTACCGAGGCGGGGTTGTGCAAGTGCGTCCCGCAATGTGAGGGGAAGGATTGTGGCGACGATGGTTGCGGGGGTGTCTGCGGGACATGCGACCCAGATGTAGAGACTTGCTCCTCCCATCAGCACTGTGAATGCGCTCAGGCGAAATGTGGCAGCACCTGTTGCCAGGCGGGTCAGGAATGCCATCTGGAACAAGACGCCTGTTGCGACCCAGGCTGCGGGGAACAGCCATGTGGATTGAACGCCTGCGGGGAATCCTGCGGCGACTGCGAGCCCAACGAAGCATGTGAGCAGGACGCCTGCGTCTGTGTTCCCGATTGCGAGTTCAAGGAGTGCGGAGCGGACGGATGCGGAGGCTTCTGTTCACCCAATGAATGCGGTGTCGGGTCCGAATGTTCCGGCGAGGGCCAGTGCGAGTGCGTCGCTTCAAGCTGCGGAGAAGTGTGTTGCGAGGAAGGCGATGTCTGCCATCAGGAGAGCTGCTGCACGCCGAATTGCGATGGGCAGCTGTGTGGGCAGGGAGATGGCTGCGGCGGCATATGCACAGCGTGCGCTGGTGCCAGCGATCTGCCGTGCTACCAGGGCGTCTGTCCGGTGGACGAATCGAGTGAGCCGCAGGTTTCTCCGATCCCCTGCTCCTTCGATGAGTTCAAGGTGAATGGAACCGTGTGCGATGACGGGAACGCGTGCACGCTCGACGACGCCTGTGAGGACGGCAACTGCGCGGGGCCCGTGTGTCCCGGAAGCACCCCCTGCAAGACGGTCTACTGCGACAATTTCAACGGCGCCGATCAATGTGCCGTGTCCTATGCGCCCGTCGGGGCTGATTGCGAGGATGGCGACTTCTGTACCGAAAATGACCAGTGTGAATCGCCACAGGACAACGTGGTGACAGTGTGTCTCGGGGCGGACATCTCCTGTGATGATGGCAATCCATGCACGAACGACACGTGTGTCCCGACGGGGGAATGCACCTACGAACCCGCGCTGGAGGGGGTCTCCTGCAAGACCGCAGGCGTGTGCATCCAGGGAGAGTGCTGTCAGGATTCGTGCATCGGCTCTGGTTCCTTTGCTTCCTGTGGCTTTTCATCGTGTGGAACGGCGTGTGGAACGTGTTTGAGCGAGGGAAGCACCTGTGTGGAGAGCACGTGCGTGGCGACTGATGTGCCGACAGGAATGCAGCTGGTTCAACCGGGCTTGAGCGAGTTGGGATGTTCGGACTCTGGAGAGAGCGAAGCGTGCGATCTCGCGTTCATCGAGGGGGATGAGTCGCCGGAGGTCTTCGTCTATCTGAGCGCGTTCGCGATCGACACCTTCGAGGTGACGGTGGGCGACTTCGACGCCTTCCTGATTGATATCGGCGGAGTGGATGTGAGCTGCGGCTCTGTCCAGCCCGGCCCGTGTGTCGCTCTCAACGAGGCGGCGTGGGCGAATCTGGTGAGTCAGGGGTTGTTTCTGCCCGCGAGTCACGTGACGTGGTTGGGGGCGTCCGAGTATTGCGCCTCGAAGAGCAGGCGGCTGTGCACGGAGGCCGAGTGGGAGAAGGCGGCACGCGGCGCTGGCGGGAAATGGCCGTGGGGCGTGTCCCCCGATCCGAATCCGGAGGCCCCGTGTGTGTTTGCGAGTCATGGAGGAGTGTGTGGTTCCGGCCCATCAGTGATCGGAACCTACCAGGATGGGGCCTCGGCCATCGGCGCCCATGACATGGCAGGAAACGGTGCCGAGTGGACTGCGGACACCTATGCCGCAGACATCTATCAGAGCTACGTGGACTCTGGACTCATCACGTACAACCCCACGGGTTCGCTGAGTGCCCAGGGGATACGTGTGCTGCGCGGAGGCAGCTTTGCCTCCCCCTTGAAGGACCTGACGACCACGGCTCGTGCGTTCGCTCCCTTTGATCTCCAAGGCGTCGACTCGACCTCTTCCACGCCAGGCGTCGTCCTCGGCGCGGACGAGATCGGATTTCGCTGTTGCGCGGACGTCGAGATCCCGTCATCTCCGTGAAGATCCGGACTTCGCGAACGGTCGACAGCCTCTCTCTCGAGCGTGGCGCGCATCGGCGGATGCGGGGCCCCCTGAAGCACGCCAATCGCTCTCGGATGCCGGCGCAGGATGGATTGCCGCGGCCTTGTTGAAATTCGTTTTCAATTGCTGTTGGGTGTGCTATCCATCCCGCATGTCTGCTGAATTTTCATCCCTGAACAGCCTGAAGAGTGGAACGAGCGCACGGGTTCATTCCGTGGATGGAGAGGATGCTCTCGCTCGCCGACTTGCGGCTCTTGGGTTTTGGCCCGACACCCCGGTGACCCTGATCCGGAGAGCTCCTGCCGGGGACCCCATCGAGGTTCATCTGCGGGGGTTTCGCATTGCGCTGCGTCAAGACGAGGCGTCCCGCGTCCAGGTGGTTCAGATCCCGGAGAAGGCGCGATGAAATCGCCATCCACGGCACCCGTTCGAACGGTTCGGTTCGCTCTCGTGGGGCGACCGAACGCGGGAAAGACCTCCATCCTGCGTGCAATGACCGGCGCGGTGGGCTTGAAGCCGGTGAACTTCGCGGGTTCCTCCGTGGAGCGCGCCGAGAGCCAGGTGCTTCGAGGCGACGTCCAATTTCACGGGGTCGATCTGCCGGGGATCGCGTCCCTGGATCCCCTGACTCGTGACGAACAACTCGCCATCGATGCGCTTCGTGGGCCGGATGCTCTCGAGCTGGACGTGATCGTGGCGGTGCTCGATGCCTCTCGATTGAGCGTCGAGCTCCCCTTTTTCCAGCAACTGGCAGTCCTCGGGATCCCCATCGTCGTGGCCCTCAACAAGGCAGATGTGGTCGAATCCCAAGGGCTGTCGGTGGACGGTGAGGCTCTGGAGGCGGCGCTGGGTGTTCCCCTGGTCACGACTCAAGGCAGGAGCGGAGCGGGCATCGACGCGCTCTTCGAGGCTCTCCAATTGGCTGCGGAGTCGCCGGCTCCAGATGCCCTGGACCTTGATTGGGAAGATCTGACAGCGCGGGTCATCCGCGGAGAGCGCGTCGGGATTTCCACGACCGATCGTGTGGACGCCATTCTCCTGCATCGGGTGTGGGGCCTTCCGATTCTGGTGGCTCTTCTCTATGGGGTGTTTCAGGCCATCTTCCTGGGCGCTGAGCCCGCGATGGGGTGGATCGAATCGGGGCAGGGTCTGCTCAGCGTCATGGTCGCCTCCTGGATCGCTCCGGGGGCGCTCCAGAGTCTATTCATCGATGGGATCATCAACGGGATGGGATCCGTGGTGATCTTCCTGCCCCAGATCATCTTGATGATGCTCTTCATCGTCCTGCTTGAAGGCTCGGGCTATCTCGCCCGCGCCGCGTTTCTACTGGATCGCCCCTTGAGCCGGGTGGGATTGAGCGGGCGCAGCTTCATCCCCTTGATGGGCTCCTTCGGCTGTGCCGTCCCGGGGATCCTCGCCACACGCATCATGGAGGGCGAGAGCGACCGCCTCGCGACCATCGCCGTAGCACCTCTGATGAGCTGTTCAGCGCGATTTCCCGTGTATGTCGTGTTGATCGGCGCCTTCTTTCCTGCCTCCATGGCGGGCGGTGTTCTCTTCGGTCTCTATGCTCTCGGGATCGGTGTCGCTGCGTTCGTCGCATGGATCCTACGCCGGACCGTGTTGAAGGGACGGCACTCGGTGCTGCTCATGGAGCTTCCGCCCTATCAGCTTCCACCTCTGTCCCATGTCCTCGGGAGCGTGCTCGCTTCCGTGAAGGCTTTCGTGGTGATGGCGGGTACGGTGATTTTTCTGACCTCGCTCGTGATCTGGGCGCTCAGCTACTATCCCCGTCCGATGGCCATTCACGCGGAGCATGAGGCCCTTCGGGCGGAAGTCATCGCCGAGGAGCTCGAGGATTCGGCTGCGAAGGCCGCGCTCGCGCGCATCGATGCTGCCGAGGATGCAGCGTACTTTGAGGACAGCTACATGGCGGGGATCGGAAAGACCGTGCAGCCGGTGTTCGCGCCGGCTGGGTTTGATTGGCGAATCACCGTCGGGATCCTCGCGGCGTTCCCGGCCCGGGAGCTGATCATACCGACGCTGGGCACGCTCTACAGCCTGGGAGAGCTGGATCCCGGCGTCCATGACCTCACGACATTGGAAGAGGGCGCTGCGCCGCCGGATGGTCTTCGCGAGAAGCTGCGCGCCGCGCGCGATTCCGATGGGAATCGCGTCTTTGACCCGGTGGTCGCTCTGGCGCTGATGGTGTTCTTCGCGCTCTGCAGTCAATGCGTCGCGACGTTGGCGGCGATGCGTCGTGAAACCGCGTCCTGGCGTTGGCCCGTGTTCGCGTTCACCTACATGACGGCGCTCGCCTGGATCGCGGCGGTCGCCGTCCATCAGGTGGGGCGATGGATGGGATGGGGAGCGTGATGGACTGGCATTGGACCTGGCAGGATCCCGTGGCGCTCGGCATCGTCACCTTCGTCGTGGGGATCGCCCTCGGGAATGTGCTGGGTCGGAAGAGAAGCGCGTCCCGGCCTGATACTTCAGGCGAAGGGAAATCGTCGCGCACGCGGCTGACGATCTTGGATCCGCCTCCGGACGCCTGAGGCATCACCTCTTCTTGGAAGACTTCTTCTTCGGCTTCGCCTTGAATTGTTTTCCCAGCTGCGTGACCTGTCGCGACAGCTTGTTGATTTGGGTCAGCTGCGCCTCGAGCGCGCCGGTGATCTTCCCGGTTTTGGACCCGGGTCCGACCCAAATCTCCTTCTTCTTGCCCGCCTTCTTCTTGAAATCGGCGTAGATCTCGTCCGCCTTCTTCGCTTCGGCGACGATTTTCGGAAGGATGCCTGTCATCTTCTCGAGAATTCGCCGTCGCCGAGACGCCTCCGCGGCGCCCAGTCGTTTCTCAGCGGCTTCCAGCCATCCGATCGCCTCGTCGATGGATTGACGCGTCTTCTTGACCTGCTGCGCGATCTTCTTCAGCCCACCCTGGATCGTCTTCTTCACGCTCGCGACCTTCATTTTCCCGATCCGCCCCTTCTTGGCGGTGGCGTGAAAGGCCTTGGCGTGAGTTTCGTAGCCCTTCAACGCCTTCTTCGCTCGCGGCGGGGTCTTCTTGGCCTCTTTCAAGAGGCTCATCACCCGATTCCACAGCGGCTGCCGGTCGGAACGGAGCTTCTTCCGTTTGCCCACCAGCTTGTTGAATCGCTTCTGAAGGCCCCGGACGTCCTTGTGTGTCTTTTGGAGCTTGCCCTGGGATTTCTTCATCCCCTTCATATGCTTGTTCAGCGCGGGCATCGGTGGCTTCTTTGGCGGGACGCCGTCCTTCTTCAGGAACGCGAGCAGGCTCTTCTTCTTCGCGATGTCCGCGTTCATCTGCTTTAAAGATTTGTCGATGCTGCCGTTCAGCTGCGAGAGCGATTTTCGCGCATTCGCCGTCTTCATGACGCGGGTGCATCCGGTGGTCAGGAGCAGGGCGGTCACGAGGGTCAGCAGGGACCATCTTTGGAGGTTTTTCATGGGTTTCTCCGAGGAGTCTTTGGGGAGGGAGCGGGGGTCAATGCAGTGTCCATGAACACGCTCGCGGGGAAGCCCGCTCCGGTCTCAGGATGACGCACGGTCCGCTTCAGCACGAAGTCGAAGAGCAGCGGGTTGTGTCGGTAGAGTGTACGCAGGGGCTCCGCTTCTTCTTCCCGAAGGAAGCCCGCCTCCACGAGCGGGCTCAATCGAATGACGACGTTCACGGCGGGGAGGGGATAGTCGCTTCCGTTGACGAGACGAGGGTGGAGATCATCTCTCTCCAGGAGCACCCGAAGCGGGCGAGGGAGTCGGTTGGCGAGGGTCACCGCCGAGATCTCTCCGAAGAGGATCCCTTCGTATTTGCGCTCGTTCATCAGGCGAAGGAAGAGATCGAAGTTGTCGACGGGGGGGCCTTCGGGTCGGTCGAGGTCTTCGCCCTCCCCGAGGCTCGCGCAATGCGCGACGATGACACGGACGCCGCGGTCGAGGGGTCTTCGCAATCTGAGCGGATTGCCGAGGTCCTGAGTCCCGGGCGCGTCGATGGCGTATTCATGTCCCGCGTGGGTCAGGAGCGTCAGCTTCAGGCGCTTCATTTCGTCATAGAAGGCATCATGTGCCGGATCCGCGGGATCGATGCCCATGGCGTTGGGGAGCCATTTGACCTGGCTGGCGCCCCGTCTGGCTCCTTCCTGCAAGGCTTCCAGCGCGTCCTTGCGTGCGGGGTGCACCGAGAGGGTGGCTCGGAAGAGGTCGGGATGGGCCTCCGCGAGGGACAACACGCGCTCATTGGGCACGTGGAACTCCGTATGTTCCAGGTTCGGTGTGCCGTCGGCGTGGTGGTTCTTGTCGAAGGCGAGGAGGTGGTGGACGCCGTGGCGGCCCCATCCACGGATCTGCGAGACGAGGCGCGTGATGTACTGGGCATCTGCGCTGGCGAGGTCGTCGATGCCGCAGGCGGAACGGTAGACCTCGAATCGAATGCGGTCGAGCGGATGGCTCCAGTCGAGGTTGTCCGGGTGGACGCTGGCGCCGGTGCCGCCTGTTCCGAGCCCGACCACGTGGGTGTGGTAATCGACGAGGTGGGCCGGATCGATTCCCTCCATCGCCGCGTCCACGAGCTGGGTGACCTTCGATGGAGTCACGAGGTCGAGTTCGTCTGGCGAGTGATCCCACGCGCCCCCCAGCTCGTCCACCCCCATGGGAACACCGATCCAGCAGGCGGCTCCGAAGGCCAGCCATGGCAGCATCCGTCGGAGCCACGATTTCTTCGCCTTCGAGGTCTTCTTCTTCGCCCGAGGTCGTTTGGCTTTCGAGTCGATGGAGCCCATCTCATTCCTCCACGAGCGCATGGAACACGGCGAATCGCCAGCTGTTCGTTCCATGGTTGTGAACATGGAGGTAGACCGGATCGTCGTGAAGAAGCTCGGCGGGCGCGAGGACTTCCTCGTTGTAGAGCATGGCCTCGTGGGGGATCGGGATGACGAGATCCCATATCCGGTGCCCTCCCACTTCGAGAATCAAGACTCCCTCAGCCGGCTCAGGTGCCCACAGAGGGAGATGCCAGGCGATGATTCGAAGGGGTGTCTGAGCGGCCACGTCCGTGAGCAGCGGCTGTTGGAAGGTTCCCCACGCGCAGAGATCGGTCTCCACCTCGAAGACTCCGGATTCCAGCTGAAACCCGCCCGTGCAGGTGGCTCCTTCGGGCCGATCCGCCTGAAAAGGGTCCGCATCGCCTTCGACCAGGACCCAGGCGTCGGCGGTCACGAGGGGGACTTCGATGGAGGGGGTTGTCCCGGCGGGGGGGTCCGCTGCGGAGCCGCATCCCAAGCCTCCCGCGAACGCGTGCAGGGCGGCGGCGAGAAGGAGGGTCTCCCGGGTTGGTCGGCGGGTCGTTGTCATCGGCAGCGCGTTCCTAGTCCCGCGGATGGACCATCTCTCCCGGTTTCACCCAGGCGTTGAACTGTTCCTCTGTCAGCAGTTCGAGCGCGAGCGCAGCCTCCAGAAGCGTGGTCCCATCGGCGTGGGCTTTCTTCGCGATTTTCGCCGCATTATCGTAGCCGATGTGTGGGTTGAGCGCCGTCACCAGCATGAGCGACTGTTGCATGAGCGCGTCGATTCGGTCGTGGTTCGCTTCGATGCCGACGACGCAGCGGTCGGTGAATGAGCGTGCGGCGTCTCCGAGGATCCGGATGGATTGGAGGAGGTTGTAGATCATCACCGGCTTGAACACGTTCAACTCAAAATGGCCGGTCGCCCCGGCCACCGTGATGGTCGTGTGGTTGCCCATGACCTGCGTGGCCACCATGGTCAGCGCTTCGCATTGAGTGGGGTTCACCTTTCCGGGCATGATCGAAGAGCCGGGCTCGTTCGCGGGGAGGCTGATCTCACCGAGCCCCGAGCGCGGGCCAGAGCCCAGAAACCGGATGTCGTTGGCGATCTTCATCAAGCTCGTGGCGACCACGTTCAGCGCCCCGGAAGATTCGACGAGGGCGTCGTGCGCGGCGAGCGCTTCGAACTTGTTGGGTGCAGTCTTGAACGGGAGCTGCGTGAAGTTCGCGACCGCTTCCGCGAAGGCTTCGGCGAATCCATTCCAGGAGTTGAGACCGGTTCCGACAGCGGTTCCGCCCTGCGCGAGGGCGCTCATCCGGGGCACTGTGGCCTCGACGCGATCGATGCCGTTCGCGACCTGCGCGACGTATCCGGAGAACTCCTGTCCAAGGGTCACGGGAGTGGCATCTTGGCAGTGGGTGCGGCCGATCTTCACGATGTCCGAGAAGGCGTTCATGCGATCCTCCAGCGCCGACCGGAGGTGGTGGAGGGCCGGGAGGAGTCGCTCGTGAATCTCGAGCATCGCCGCGATATGCATCGCCGTTGGGAAGGTGTCGTTGGAGGACTGCCCCATGTTCACGTGGTCGTTGGGGTGCACGGGAGTCTTGGATCCACGCTCTCCGCCGAGGATCTCGATCGCACGATTGCTGATCACCTCGTTCGCGTTCATGTTGGACTGTGTTCCCGATCCCGTCTGCCACACGACGAGGGGGAACTCCTCGGCGAGGGTGCCGTCGATGACCTCGTCCGCGGCCTGAATCAGCGCGGCTCCGATCTTTTTGTCGAGGAGACCTGCCGCCATGTTCACCTCGGCAGCGGAGCGCTTCACGATCCCGAGCGCTCGGATGACGGGAGAGGGCATTCGCTCGGTTCCGATCGGAAAGTTCTGGATCGAGCGCTGTGTTTGAGCGCCCCAGTATCGATCTGTCGACACTTCCACGGGGCCGAGGGAATCGGTCTCGATTCGGGTGGTCATCCGTCCATCTCCTTGTCCGTTTTCACACGCACGTCGTGTGCCTGTACTGGCACAGCCGGGGGCGGCTTGGCAAGGGTGCACCGAAGGAATGGGGACGGGTTTCAGGGTTGGAAGCGGGCGTATTCCTTCAAGCCATGGAGCTTGTTCATCACTTCGCGGAGCTCTCCGCCGATCTCGTCATGGAGGAGCGCGACGCGGGTCCGCAGGGTGGCGTCGGCCGCGAGGAGTCGCTCGCGATGGCCTGCCGCGATCGGGTGCGCTTTGTGCCAGTTGATGACGGCCTCGATCAACGCTCCACGTTCGTTGACGAGGGTCTCGATCTGCTCGCAATCCCGGGCATCAATGGCCTGGGAGAGCAGGAGGTGGATGGTGTGCAGTGCCTCGACACAATCCGGTCGGAGGGGGACGTCGATTTCGGATGTGGATGTCATCATGACTCTCCGATTCCATTACATGAGCGAATTGAGCGAGGCACCCTGGATGTTGAAATTGTTCATGGCCATTTCCATCGCTGAGAACTGCCTCCGCAATCGGGTCACCAGCGCGGATATCTCCCGTTCCTTGTCGGAGATGCTGTCGTCCAGCCGGTCGATGCGATCGTTGTACGAGTCGATCTTCGTCTTGAACAATCCCTCGAGGTCTTCAGTGTACACTTCGATCTTGCTGGTCAAAAGGTCCGAAATCCCCGTGTCGGCTGCCGTGAAGAGCGAGGAGATCGACGACATGTCCTTGTTCATCGCTTCATCGAGATCATCGTCGTCGATCGCGAGCTTTCCTGTCGCGTCTGTCTTGATGCCGATCTGAGCGAGGGCCGCGAATGACCCGGTCGAGCCGGTCACGAACGACGAGATGACCCCCGTCAGGTCCTACTTGAGTCGCTTCATCGTGGAGTCTCCAGCCAGCGAGAAGTTGAAGTTCGTCGACTCGGTGGATTTGAGCTCCTTGGCGATGAGGGTGAGAGCGTCGTTGTATTTGTCGACGAAGCTCACCAGGTTCTCCTTCGTCGCCTCCTTGTTGGCGTCGATCGTCACGGAGGTCGTTCCGGTCTCCAGGAGAGTCAGCGTGATCCCTTCGAGCACCTCCGTGACCGTATTGGACTGCTGCTCCACGGCGAGACCGTCCAGGGTGAATGCCGCGTTCGACGCCTGGGTGATTTGGACGAAGTTCAACTCGGTCCCAGCGACTCCGGTGTAACTCTCGCTGAGCAGGATCGCGTCATCGGCGTTGGTGCCGATCACATGCCCCGTGTCCTTCGCGGCGAGCTGGATGTAGCTGCTCGTTCCGTCGTTGATGATGGAGGCAAACACGCTTGCTCCGGACGCATTGATGGCGTCCGCGGTGTCCTGGAGGCTCATTTGGTCGTCGATGGTGACGTCGACGGCGTCTTCGCCTTTCACCGTGATCGTGAGGGTGCCGCCCTTCACCGTGTCGTTGGTCCCCGTGAACGCGTTGCTGCGGTTTTTCTCCCCGGCGGCGAGCTGGGTGACTTCGACAGCGTAGCTTCCGGGCAGCGCCGACCCGGCGGTCGACAGGGAGAGCACGTCCTCGTCGGTCGAGGTGCCGGTGTATCCGAGAATGTCGGCCTCGGCCTTGAATTCCTCGAGGAAGTCCGTGAGGTCATTCAGCTTACTCTTGATGTCTCCGATCTTGGAGATCTTGACGTTCAGCCCCGATTTCTGCTTGTTCCAGTTGTTGATCTGGATTTTTTCGACGTTCACCATCGCGTCGATGATCGCGTTGGTGTCCATTCCAGAGACGAGACCTGAGACGTTTGTGACCATGATTCAATATCCTTCCCGCAAAAAGAGAGGGAGAGAAGAGGCGACTGTGGCGTGCAACCTGTCAACCTTGGTGGGGTGACGCTACAAGTTCACCCGAAATCTCGCCCGTTGTTCCATTTTGTACGTGGTTGGTTCGGAGTGGGGTCCGAGCCATGCCACAGGAGACAACGTGAGCTTTGGGTCTGAACTTAAATGCGTTCGGTTGCGAGCAACCCCTCCTCTCCCAATTCGTTGTGCTGGAGACCCATTCTCCAGCAAAATTTCAATGCCTAGGACAACCACCGAAGGGCGCTGGCGCCAATCAGGCGCTTGGATGCCTCGATCGCTGCCGACATGGCCAGTTCCGCGGTGTTCAATTCCGTGATCGCTGAGGCGAGATCCACGTCTTGGCTCTCCGCACGTTGAATCTGTGTCCGCAGGGTCAGATCTTCGAGCAGCACTTCGGTCTCTTTGACGTTCTTGAGCCGTCCACCGATCGAGACATGCTCGAGACTCATGGAGTGAATCGCGTCGTCGAGCTCCGTGATCATCTGTGAGATCGTGACCGTGTCATTGGCCTGCAGCGCTGTGACGAATAAATCCAATGTCTTGATGATGCTTGGATCTCCAAACAGCTCTGTTCCCAGCGTCTGTTGCTCCACGCGAAACCCGGGCATCACCTCGACAGTGCGTTTGTCTGTTGAGCCTTGGTAGACACCATTTTCATCAAAGGGCGGGATGTCCTCCGCCATGCCCGAGAAGAGAAAGCGTCCGTCCGAGAGCTTGGTGTTGGCGAGATCGAGGATGTGCTCGCGCATGGACTCTACAGCCTCCGCCTCTGCGACACGGTCGTCGGGGTTGACGGTGTCGTTGGCCATCTGGACCGCCGTCTCCAGCGCGTTGGTCATGGTGTTGATCGCAGCAAAGGCCACGGTGTCGGTGGCGTCGAGGTCGGCCTGCACGATGGCGCGCGCCCGATCGAAATGGTTCAGCTCTTCCAGGATGCCGTCGAGGTGGAGAATGCGCTGCGCGCTGACGAGATCTTCGGAGGGGCTCTCCAGCTTCTTTCCAGAGACGACCTTTTGCGTAGCCTTGAACACAGCGCTCTTCGCGGCTGTATTGGCCTGGTTGATGAACTGACTGATCAGTGCTTCTGTTACGCGCATGGGCTCCTCTCTTTGCTTCGTCGCTATCCGACCAGGTTGATGAGCGTGGCCGACATCTCCTCGGCCGCGCGGATGAGCGCCCCTGCGGCGTCGAAAGATTGGTTGGCCTGGTTCATCAAGATGAGTTCTTCGTCAATGCTCACGGCGGTTTCGCTGGCGAGTAGGTTGGCGAGTTGGTTGACGGTCGCGCTTTCGATATCGGAGCCGGTCTGAGCAGTTCCAAGGGCATTCCCAAAGTGGATTTGAATGTCGAACCATCCGTCCTCGATGCTCTTGCCACTGCTCAACACGCCGATCTGTTCCGGCATGCTCAGGAGAAGCTCCAGGTTGGTGTTGTCTCCCGGAAGCGTTCCGCCGACTGCCGCTGCTGCGAACTTCTTCGGGTCGTCCTTGATCACGTCGGAGAGCGCGATGAGGCTCGCGGAGCCCCCAACGGCATTCAATGCCTTGAAGAAGTTATTGCCTGTGCTTCCGTCGGTTCCGACTCCCCCTGCGTGAATGGCATTGAACTGGGTCGTGAGTTCGAAGGCGATTTCATCGAGGTCTGTCAGGCCGGGAATGATCACGTCGTTGTGCGCGACGAGCATACCCCCCAGCGCTCCTCCTATTTTACCGATCGCGTTCATCACCTGGCCGCTGGGCTTGATGATCTCGATGCCGACAGGCGTACCGGGCGCGGGATTGGGCGGGTTGATGGTCACCGTAGAGGCGAGCGCGTGGTCCACGAGGGGACGTCCACCAGCGATGAAGACGGAGACTGTGCCGTCTCCCACGTCGAGGGTGTCGATGGAGATCAGGCTCGAGAGCTTCTGAAGGAGCTGTTCACGCTGATCGAGGAGCGCGTTTGGCGGCTCTTTTCCGTGGGCGAGGACCGCGATCTTGGAGTTCAACTCGGCGAGGTTTTGCGCGATGGTGTTGATCGTCAGCGCGACCTTCTCTGCCTGCTCTCGGGTCTTCTCCGCTGTCTCTGTCAGTTGTTTGGAGGTGGAGTTGAACGATTGCACGAGGAAGTCAGCGGCGGTGATGATCGCGGAGCGGTGGGTCTCGCTCCCGGGGTTCGCCATGGCCTCCTGCATCGTGGACTTGAACTCACTGAGCGCCTTCCCGATCCCGTTTCCATCCAGATCGTTCACGTTCGGCTCGATGGACAACAACGGCAGCAGTTGACCGTTGAAGAACCCCTGGTTTCCGAGGACGTTGCGGAGGCTGTCGGAGAGGATGGGGTTGCGGATCCCAAGCGGCCCGTTCACGTTGACGCCCAATCCCGCGAACTGCGACGTCGAGAGCGTCAGGTACTCCTTGGAGTATCCAGGCGTGTTGACGTTCGCCATGTTCTTTCCGGCGACCGCGAGCAGAGCCTTGCTGACGGCCATTCCGCCCTTTCCGATCGCCAGAATTTCATTGATGGATGACATTCTTGTTCCCCCTTACGCAGAAACCTCGGCCCAGTCGCCTTTCTTGCGACCAGTCCGTCCCTTCGCGTCGTAGGTCGGCGTTTCATCATCGCGCGCCGCTTCGACGAGGAGGGAAAGGTAGGTGCGAACAGTTTTCAGACCACGTTCGGCCTGCACCGCGTTCATGCGATGCAGCTCCTGCAGTGTTCCCGAGAGCGCTTTCAGGCACTCGGCGCGCTCGGAGAGCGCACGTTGGGTGTCTTCATCCAAATGCGGGGCGAGGGACATCAGGGTCGGGGTCTCCGACTCCTCGATGCCCAGACTCGCTCGCAGGTTGTCCATTTGAGCGCGGATGTTCTGTTCGGTCTCCCGCTGCTGAGCGAGCAGTTCGGCGCGCTCATCGTTGCAGGCGTTCAAGCGTGCGGGCTCGAAGGCGATCAGATGCGATTGTTCACGTTGAGCGACATCGACCAAACCGTTGAGAATGGTGGTCAGACGCGCCAGTGCTTCTAGAAGATCAGTCATGGTCAACGCTCCTCTCCGATGACCACGGGCCGCGCATGAATGCGTGGGCCCGAGCGGGCATGTTGCACGGTCGATGGACAACTCGGATCGACCTGCTCGATCGTGAGATGCACGGGCACCGTGCGCCCGAGGGAAATATTCAGTTTTGATTCACGAACATGCGAATCCACGGAGCATGAGTTTCGGCGCTCCACGGACTCGTTGGATGGAACAACAGTCGTTCCTTCCGAGAACTTGAGGCCCCAGGTCAAAAGCAGACTCATTGGGCACCTCCCAGAAGATCCCGGAGGATCTGCTCGGCTTGTGGCGAGTCCAGCCAGCGATCCTCCACCGGAGGGAGGGTCTCGGCGAGATCCACGCCGGTGGCCGCCGGGGCGTTGGTCTGCACGACAGAAGGCGCTGTGTGCTCCGTCTGCGTGGGGGGCTTCAGGAAATGCTGGAGCTGACGCTGCATGCGCATGTCCATTTTCATGGAGCCTTGCAGCTCCTCGAGACCCATCTGTGGGTCGCCAACGCCCATGTGGGCGTTGAGCTTCTGCCCGAGGCCGACTCCGCCAGCCTTGGCCATCGCCTGACTCATGGCCTGAGCGATGAGGTGATCGTACATCTGGTTGCCGGATTCCGAAGTGAGGAGTCCCGATTCGGGGATGGTCTTCCGCATCGCCTCCACCACCTTGTGCAGGAGGACCTGCTCAAACTGGGATCCGACGGACTCACCGACCCCAAGTCGGTCGTGTTTGGCGGCGATCTCGCGGGCCTGTTGGAACTGAAGGCCGTCGAGGGCGGTCTGGGAGGGATCAAACTTCATTACATCACCTCCACCTGGGCATGGAGGCCACCCGCCTTGCGGATGGCCTGGAGGATGTCGATGAGATCCCGCGGCTTCGCGCCGAGAGAGTTCAACGCTCGGACGACCTCGGACAAGGACGCCCCTCCTTCTACCATTTGAATGGATCCGCTCGCTTCGATGGCGGTGACTCTGCTTTGGGGACTCACGACGGTGCTTCCACCGGAGAACGCGCCTGGCTGGGACACCTGCGTGGATCCCTCCACCTGGATCGTCAGGCCCCCGTGAGCCACTGCGACGGTGGAGAGCCGCACGTGCTCTCCGAGCACCACGGTCCCCGTGCGGCTGTTGATGACGACTCGGGCGATGGTGTCTGGATAGACCTCGATGGACTCTACGTAGCTGATGAACCGACCGGTGTCCTTGCGCATCTTCTCCGGGACCTTCATTACGATGGTTCCGCTGTTTACGAGCAGCGCGATCTTGCCTTTGCCCCCGAGCATTCCAGAGGCGCGGTTGATGGCGTCGGTGATGTTGCGCGCCGTGGAGAAGTCGGGGCTGTTGATCTGAAGCTTCAGGGTCCCCGCGGCGTTGAGGACGAGGCGATGCTCCACCTCCCGCTCCACGATGGCTCCCGCCGGAATTCGCCCGACGTTGAGGTGATTTTTCTGGATCCCGCCCCCGGCGCCTCCGGCTCCAAATCCGCCTACTTGAACGGCTCCCTGCGCCATGGCGTAGGTCACGCCTTTGACGCTGCCGAGAGGGGTCATGAGGAGGGTTCCGCCGGCGAGGCTTCGTGCGTTTCCGATGGAGCTCACGAGCGTGTCGATCCGGGACCCCGCCTGGGCAAATCCTGGGAGCACCCCAGTGACCATCACGGCCGCGACGTTTCGCAGGAGGAGCTGCTTCGGATCGACCCGAACTCCCATGCGAGAGAGCATGGCTGCAGTGGATTGGAGGGTAAACTCGGCCTGCTGGTTGTCTCCGGTTCCATCCAGTCCGACGACGAGTCCGTAGCCGAGCAGCTGGTTGTCACGAACCCCTTCGAAGTGCGCGACGTCCTTGATGCGCGTGGCGTGAGCCTGACCCGCGAGTCCCATGAGCACACCCCATATCAGGACGGTCACGATCGCGTGGCGCCGCCGGGTTCGATGCATTGGAGTGGGAATGACGTGTGTCATGATCTTCTCCTAGAAGGGCGTGACGTAGTCCAGAGCGCGGTCGAGCCAGCCCGGACGTTGCTTGTCGCTGATGACGCCTCGTCCCGTGAACTCGATCTCGGCTTCGGCGACGAGCGCCGAGGCGACGCTGTTGTCGCCCTCGATGTCCACGGCACGGATCACGCCGCTGATGTAGAAGTGGTGCTCCTCGTTGTTCACGAGGATGACCCGATGTCCTTCGATGAAGAGGGTTCCGTTGGGAAAGGCCTTCTTCACCGTCGCGGGAACGGTCGCTTCGAGATGCTCGGTGCGCGACGTCGCCCCTTCGCCCTTGTACTCGCTCTCGAAGAGCGACTTCAACAGATCTCCTTGGCTGATGCCGGGCACGTTGATGAACTTGAGGGCTCCGAAGAACGACTCCAGTTCCATGTTCATGGAGCTCTTGCGACCAAGGTCCGTGGAGGCATCCCGCTTGGCGTTCGCCTCTTCCTTGATGCGAATCGTCACGATGTCTCCGATGCGCATGGCCCGTTGATCCGCGAAGAGATGAGTTCCCTTGGAGCTGGGGTGGAAGATGGATCCTCGAGTGGCCGTGTAGGCGGCCTCTTCTGGATCTGCTGGGCCCGCGTATAGACGCTGCTTGGGCGTGTAGCTCGCGATGTGTTGAACACATCCCGACGCCAACAGGCAGGCAGTCATGGCGAGGGCGAACAGATGGATCCTCATGGGGCTCACTCCTTAGGCACCCAATGGTGCTCCCCCTTTTAAAAAGCAAGGGGCGTGCCGAAAACGGAAAAAATAAAACCCTGTTGTTTCAGTTAGTTGGAGCCCTTCCTCGGGGGGGTGGGCAAGATCTGCCGGGCAGCATCTGCCGGGGGGACGATGAAGACAGGGATTCCTGCCCCTTCGGCGGCTCGCGAGAGCGGTGAATTCTCCTTGGCGAGAGACGCTCGGGCGGTGGTCACCGCGGACACTCCGCGTTGCGCGTGGTTCCGGACGATGCGGCAGAGCACATCGGGCTTCGCAGTGGGCTGCATCACGAGCAGCGGCTCCAGACCCGCGTTGTGCCATGCCGCCACGGCCTCGATCTCCTCCGCTGAAAAGGGATTGTGTGGGGGGGCGTCCACGATCATGAGGTCAACCTCTCCGAGCAGCAGCTGCAGCGTTTGCAGATCGTCGGATGAGTGAATCGCGTGGGCTTCGACACCTTTGAGCGTGGCGCGTTCAAGCAGAGTTTCCATCGCCGGATCCCGTTCGAGCGCGATGTGCACGAGGACCGTGTCCCTCCCGGCGGCCACTCCAGCGCACGCCATTTCCAGCGCGACGAAGGACTTGTCGGCGCCCCGTGGGCCGACGAGCACCACGGAGGTCGCCTCCTGGCGGCTCCAGGGAGGCAGGGTGGTATCGACCGGCCTCTCCACCACCAGTCGCAGATGGGTCGGCTGGGGCTCGGCTCCAGCCAGTGCTTGTGAACGAACGAAGAAATCGAACCGACTGCGTAGCGTCTCCAGTCGCTCTGACAATCGCCCCGTGGCCGTGGACAGCGGCTTGAGGCGATGAATGCTCGCGTCTTTCGTTGGGGATTTCTTTTGCCGCAAGAGCGCAGTTGGGCTCGGTTGGCGCCATGGGTTTCGGAGCGGGGGGCGCACGCGTCCCTCCAGCGGGAGGGTTCCGACTCCTGTCGTCGCCTCGTTGGCGGGGAGGGTGGGCTCGCCGGTGGCGACCACATCGAAGGCCACCGCACGTCGCTGGTGTGGGACGTGTACGGGCCCCGAGTGAATCACCATGGCGGTGGCACCCATGTCGCGATGTGCGAGTCGCATGGCTTCGCGCAGCGAGGGCGCACGGTAGGTTCTGGTTTCCATCATGAGCGGGCTCCTGAAGTGGATGCACGGGGTGCCGTGCGCGTGGTGGCGCTGGAGCGGGCGCGATACACTCGCGCGAGCACCTCGGCGACCGCCTGGTAGAGATTGGCGGGTACGGCGCGTCCGATGCGGACCTTTCGCCACAGGGATCGTGCGAGAGGACGATTTTCAATGATCGGGACACCATTGCGTCGGGCGACCGAGCGAATGTGCGCAGCGAGGGTGTCGACGCCCTTCGCCGTGACCATCGGGGCTCGATCCGCCCCTGGTCGGTAGCGCAATGCTACGGCGAAGTGGGTCGGATTGGTCACGATCACATCGGCGTTGGGCACTTCCTCGAGGATTCGATTCAGGCTCAGTTCGCGATGCATCTGCCTGCGGCGGCCCTTGATCTCCGGAGTTCCCTCTTCCTCGATGCGCTCGCGCTTCATCTCCTCGCGGGTCATCTTCAGGCTCTCCATCATCTGATGGCGCTGCCATACGTAGTCGACGACGGCCAGAGCCGTGAGCACGAGCGAGATCCAGAGGAACATCTGAATCAGCTGCTCCCCGAAGAGAAGGAGGGCGCCGTTCAGCGAGCCGAATGAGAGGACCGTCATTTGGCTCATGCTCCCACTGATGATCAACCAGACGACCAGCGCGGCGACGAGGATCTTCGTGGTGGAGAGCAGGGTGTTCATCGCGAGCTTCTTGAAGCCAAAGAGCTCTCCGAATCGTTTTCCGGGGTTGATTCGCTCCAGCTTGAGCTCGAGCGCCTTGGGCGCCCAGTTGAACCCAGTCTGGAGGACTCCGCTGACGCCGGCGATCACCAGGTAGATGGAACCGACGGCCGTGAACGGCAGAAAGACGTTGAAGATGAGTTCGGAGAAGCGCTCGTAGAGGGGGAAGTGCTCCCCTCCTCCGTCTTTCAACTGAATGAGCGCGTCGCGGGTGCCGTGGAGCATCCACTCCAGCATGGAAGGACCCAGGAACGAGAACACGAGGAGCCCCGTGATGAGCTGTGCGGCGCTCATCACGTCCTTGCTGACTGCGACGCGTCGCTCCTCCCGCGCCTTTTGCAGACGGCGCGGGGTGGGATCAAATTCTTTTTCCTCGGATGAGTCTTCCGCCATGACCTATGTCCCCGGATCTGTCATCCCAGACATGTTCCACATATCGGATGGGAGGGTTTCGATGGAGCGTTGAACGAAGACCAGGATGGCTTCACCCTCGAAAGCGAGGGAGACCATTCCGGTGAAGGTCAACAGACCCAGGCCGATACCGAAGAGGTTCACGGAGGGAACCACCCGGCTGATCAGGGCGAGGGCGACATTGAGGAGGAGCGTCACCACGAGGACAGGTGAAGCGAGGATCACCGCCGTCACGCAGATTCTGCTGCTGATCTCCATGAGGACCTCCAGGCTGGGTCCGAACCACAGCGACTGGCCCACGGGGAATTGCTGGAGATGATGGAAGAGGCCCGTGATCACGAGGTGGTGACCATCCATGGAGATGAACATCAAGGCGGCGCAGACGCTCATCAGCGATCCGAGCGTCATCGTCTCCTCACCAGAGGTCGGATCGACGAAGACGTTGAGCGAGAGTCCCATGTTGATTCCAGCGATGGCGCCTGCGGCTTCGACAGCAGCGAGTATCATTCGAACGGCGAGCCCCATTCCGACGCCGATCATGACCTCTCGGGCCACCATGATGCCGAGAGTGATGGCCGTGTCGGGGAGCGGCACGTGCGCGAATCCGATGCCCATGTTGATCATCCCTGTCATCAACAGGGCGATCAGCGCCCGTGCGCGTGTGGGGAGCGTTCCCTGGGCAAATCCGGGCACGACGAGGAGCGTGGAGGCGACGCGTGTGAACACGAGGCCACCGCCCACGATGAAAGGGGCGAACATCTCGGAGGCGGACTCCGGGAACATCTTCAGCCCCCCATTCCGACCAGCGTGACGGTCCCCATGACCTCCATCAGGAACATGTGGAGACGGTTGTAGATCCAGGGGCCGGCGACCCAGCCGGCGAGTCCAACACCGAGCATCTTAGGGATGAAAACGAGGGTGACCTCGTTGATCTGGGTCACGGCTTGGATGATGGAGATGAAGACACCAATCGCGAGTCCGACGAGCAGCATGGGCATCGACATGTAGAATACCGTGAGCACGGCGTGTTCCATCAATGTGGCGATCATTCCGGGTTCCATGGCGACCTCATTGTTTCTCGTTTTGGGAAGACGAATGGCGCACGACGGATGGGCTGGAGGAGGCCAGCGCCATCAGAGGGTCCAATCCGCTCTCCACCGTGGTCTGTTGTCCGAAGATGCGCTGGGCGGCGTCATCCAGCCTGCTCTCCCAATTTTCTTGATCCGTCTTCTCCAGAGTTTCCGTGAGCGTTCGTCCGAAGGAGTGTCGGCCCGCTGGTGGAGGGACGTCTGCCCCTCCTTCCATTTCGGACAGCAGGGTGATGTGTCGTCCGTCCATTCCCAGGAGCCACGTGCGCTCAGGGGACTCGACCAGCGCCAGGCTGCGGCGTCGGTCGAGGGAGACCTTGCTGACCAGGCGGATCAGGGGATCGCGAAGTGAGCTGTCGTTGTCGCTCCGATGGAGCCAGCGCGTGACGAGCGCTCCGACACAGACGCCTCCGAGAGCACACAATGCTGGAATGAGCAGGGTGATCATGAGACTATTTCAGCGTGCTGACGCGTTCAGAGGGACTGATGATGTCCGTCAGGCGCACGCCGAACTTGTCGTTGACGACAACGGCCTCACCCCGGGCGACCAGTCGGCCATTTACACGAAAGTCGAGAGATTCTCCGGCGATCTTGTCGAGCTCCAGCACCGATCCCTTTCCGAGCTCAAGGAGCTCCGCGATGGTGATGTTGCAGCGCCCAAGCTCCACGGAGACCTGCAGCGGCACATCGAGGAGGAAGTCGAGGTTTGCCCTCGAGGCGACCTCGCGGATCGGGTTCCCCCTTGTCTCCGTCGTAACGGTCGCCGTCTCGGGTGTCTCCGGAATGGGAGGAGTCGCCGGAGCATCGGCGCTCTCTCCGCCCGGATTCGTGATGTTCTCATTCTCAGTCATGATCTCTGCCTCCTTCAAACAGTCAATCGCTGTTCGACGTCGAATCGATGGGTTTTTTGTGTGGGCTCTGGTTGAGCACCTCTGAAATCTGTGCTGCGAGGTTCCCGCGTTGGATCACGGGACGTGACGTGTATTTGATGCGTCCGGACACCTCGACGTTGAGCTCTCCCTCGGGGGCCCGGTCCAGACGGACGACATCTCCCACGTTCAACTCGAGCAGTCGCTGCAATGTGACGTTGGCTCGGCCGAGCTCGACGATCACGTCCACGGGGGTGTTGCGGATATGGGCCATCAGAGCGGGCTCCCAGGGATTCGACTCGTCCCGCGAGGGATCGTCGATGGTGGAGGACAGGCGCGCTTCCAGCGGTCGAATGGCCGAGAGCGGAAGGACCAGGCGGATGGTGCCAGTGACCCCGGCCCAATCGACCTTGACAGGAAACTCCATCACGGGGTCCCCGGGCTCGAGGATCACCGCGTGCCGCGGGTCCGACTCGACCCGGACCAGTTCAATGGAGACATCCGTGACGTCTCTCCATGCCTCCTTCGTGGACTTCCCGACGACCTCGGAAAAATGCGCGCAAATCGACTTCTCGGCGGGGCTGTATCCCCGCATGCCGACCATCTCCATCGCGTGGGACTGTGATCCCCCGGCGCCCCCAATGAAGAGGTCGAGGAAATGAAGCAATAGGGCGGGCTCCAAAATGATCATCCCGCGTGCGTCCATCCCGATGGCGTCGATGATCAAGGCCGCGCAGGGATGTTCGAGGGTCGAAAACACCTCCGCGAACTTCGATGCGCGGGGCTGCTCGATCTCGATGGTTCCAGAGATCCGTGTGGCGCGCTCGAGCTCGTTCTCAAGCTCTTTGCGAAAGCGGTCATGGACGAGCTCGAGGACGGGGAGCGAGCGCCGTGTTCCGGTGTTCGCGCCGACGATGTCGTATCGGAGCACGATCGCGTCCTTGTCCGCGACGCCAGGGCTGTCGGGGATCTTGGGCTGTCCCTCGCTGATGACATCCGCGAGCGCAGCGAGCTCCTCGGCTGTCACGGTTTCGATCCCCACTGCTGTCGGATCTGCCGCCTTCGGCTCCTCGGCCTCGGGGGTCGCAGGGGTCTCCCCCGCGGTCTCCTGAGGAGCAGGGCTCGCCGGAGTCGCTGTCGCCAGGGGCGATGACGACTCGTCGGCACCCGGGGAGTCGTTTCCTTTCTCGTCTGTCGGGTCACTCATGCGTGTACCTGTTATTCAGAAGCGTTTTGGGCTCCGCACGTTTCATTTGCGAGGTCCGTGCCATGAATCCTAACCGATGGATATCATTTTGGTTTGGTGAGATGCCCACGGCTCGGAGAGCGTCAGCCGTCTGCGGGGTGGGCCAAAGGGAGGCGGGATGGGTCTCCAGCTCGTCCATCGAGCGCCGAAGAGAGTCCATGGAAACCGCGCACTACGCTGCCGTTTGCGCCTGGACATGGCATTCTGTGCGTGGATGAGAGAGTGTCAATTCGATGGCGCTGGGGGCGAGAGCGTCAATCTGTTGACGAGTCCTTCGTTTCTGCCATCGCCACGGGATTTCGCTTGAGCTTCTCCACGAGGGTGGTGCGGTTGATGCCGAGCAGGGTGGCGGCTGCGGCGCGGTTTCCCTCGGTCCGTTGCAATGCCTGTCGGATCAGCTGGTGCTCCATCCGCTCGAGGGCGTCTCGGAGATCGATCCCGGAGTCGGGAAGCTCCACTCCGAATTCCCGCTGGGGGGCCGAGAGAATCCGGCCATGAATCTTCGCGGCGACATCTTCCTCTCCAATGTCTCCCTGCTCTTTCAAGACCAGCATCGAATGGACGACGTTCTCGAGCTCTCGAATGTTACCGGGCCACTCATGACGCTCCAGCATCGCTATCGCTTCGGTCGTGAAGTTCTCCACGTTTCCGAGCGTCGCGGGGGCGTACATTTTCATGAAGTGGCTCGCGAGCGAGGCGATGTCCATTGGACGCTCCCGCAGCGAGGGGATCTCCAGCCGAACCACGTCGAGGCGGAAGAAGAGGTCCTGACGGAACGCCCCCTGGACGACGCGCTCTTCCAGGTTTCGGTTCGTCGCGGTGATGACCCGAAAGTCCGCCTTGCGTCTCTCCGAAGATCCGAGCGGCATGAACTCCTTCTCCTGGAGGACCCGGAGGAGCTTCACTTGAAGGGAGATCGGCATATCGCCGATCTCGTCGAGAAAGATCGTGCCGCCCCGGGCGGCGTCGAAGCGACCAGGTCGGGCCTTGTCGGCCCCCGTGAAGGCGCCACGGGCATACCCAAAGAGCTCACTCTCGAGGAGGTTCTCTGGGATGGCTCCGCAGTTGATCGGCACGAAGGGTCCGCCGGTCCAGGGCGCGAGGTCATGGAGGGCGCGTACGATGCTCTCCTTTCCGACGCCGCTCTCACCGATCACGAGGACGTTCGCCTGGGTGGGCGCGATCTTGTGGAGGGATTCGATGAGTGGGCGCATGGGCGAGGAGCTCGTGTGGACGATTCGCTTCAGGACCTCATCAAGTGTCGTCTTCATCTGGCCTCCCGACCGCCGAGATGGGAGCTGTCTCCCCTTTGCCCAAAATCCTGTTCTCATCGTTGCGCAAACCGGCTATGATCTCCGCCACGATCCAACGATGGGTTTCCTTCTTGGTAGGGTACTGCACCAATTGCGTCAAGTTTTTGACGGAAGGTGCCGATGATGCCAATGGGGTGACGCCATGGGAGCTGTTGGCTCGGCCTGAAGAGGCCCGAGTTGGGTTCCAATGGTCCTGAGTGCGCGGGGGAGTCCCCCATGGCATGGGACCTGCAATGGTTGTGGGGCAACGTGCTCGGAGCGAATTGGAAATGTCGATTCATCGCATATTTTGGACCTTGACCCTCCTCGTCGCCATGCTGGCGAGCCCGGACGTTTCCGAGGCTCGCGGGATGGAAAAACGGGAGGTGGATCTGACTCTCAAGACCTTCGTCGAGTTCTCTGCGAAGGATGGCTGGGGCCGACCCGTCATCACGGAGAGCAAGGATCGGAGGACGGTGCAGCTGTGGTTCTCGCAGGCACCCGGAGATCTCGTGACCGCAGTGGCAGCGGTGATCGGGGAGGGGGCGCGGCGCTCCATCGGACGCATCGAAGCGATGCGTATGCCCGGTCAATCCGTCGTCAACCTTTACCTCGCCCGCCCCGTGAAATCACTCGCTCAGCGACCGATTCCAG
>Ga0114996_10002126_pt1 | contig 25874 bp, 13 predicted proteins | sample ArcticOcean_MG_C_4_FD_87039 | JGI IMG/M metagenome (GOLD analysis project Ga0114996, IMG submission 87039) | Marine microbial communities from western Arctic Ocean - ArcticOcean_MG_CB4_134 | ecosystem: Environmental > Aquatic > Marine > Oceanic | place: Arctic Ocean: Canada Basin | collected... | reverse complement strand
GAAAATAAGAAAGAAAACAGAAGACAAACAGTCTTGGGCAGCATACAGTATGACCTTTAGAAGGAACTACAGTTATACAGTAAATACTACATCAGGATCAGTTCACGGAAACTTTGATGTAAAGTCTAATACTGAAATAGAACTAGTAGGTTATGGTAACATCTCCAGTATAAATCTCACTCAAAGTGTAACTAATGCTTGGAGTAACTTTAATTTTAATATAAGTGTAACAGGAGGATTTCAAGGAACAGTAGAGAGTGAAGTAGATGATGATTATCAAGAAGGATCAAGTATTTATTTAGCTTCCAATGGAGTGACTGTGCGATGTGATGAAGCCAGCATTGGAGATACTGCAACGATAGGAGACAAAGAATATACAGTAGTAGACGAAGCAACTTTAAGATCAATGGTTGCAAATGATGAAGATGTTACTTGTGCCTGTACTTCTTATGTTACTGATATGAAGGAGCTATTTAAAGATAAATCTACATTCAATCAAGACATAAGTAGTTGGGACACTTCAAATGTGACGAGTATGTATTTTATGTTTCAAGTAGCATCTGCATTCAATCAAGATATAGGAAGTTGGAATACTTCTAGTGTAACTAATATGGTAGGTGTGTTTAACGGTTCGTATGCATTCAATCAAGATATAGGAAGTTGGAATACTTCTAATGTTACAACTATGAGTAATATGTTTGGCGGAGCAACATCATTTAATCGCAATATAGGAAGCTGGGATACTTCAAGTGTGACTGATATGAATAGTGTGTTTCGTGGAAGTTCATTTAACCAAGATATAGGAGATTGGGATACCTCTAGTGTAACAAATATGTATGAAATGTTTTACAGCACACCTTTCAATCAAGATATAGGAGGGTGGGACACTTCGAATGTGACTGATATGAATAGTGTGTTTAGTCAAACAAATGCATTCAATCAAGATATAGGGAGCTGGGATACTTCAAGTGTTAATACTATGCAACAGATGTTTTATTCGGCTTCCTCATTTAATCAAGATATAGGAAGTTGGGATACTTCTAATGTAAATTATATGCAATCTATGTTTTCTAATGCATCTGCATTCAATCAAGATATTGGGAGCTGGGATACTTCAAGTGTGACTAGTATGTTTAATATGTTTCTAGAAGCTAATTCGTTTAACCAAGATATAGGTAGTTGGAATACTTCTAATGTAACTGATATGCAATCTATGTTTTATAAAGCAACTGCATTCAATCAAAATATAGGTAGCTGGGACACTTCTAATGTTACTAATATGTTTAATATGTTTAGCAATGCATCTGCATTCAATCAAGATATAGGTAGTTGGGACACTTCTAATGTAACTAATATGCTTGGAATGTTATCTTACGCTCCTGCATTCAATAAAAATATCGGTGACTGGGATACCTCAAGTGTAACTAATATGGGTTATATGTTTTCAGTCGCTACATCATTTAACCAAGATATAGGTAGTTGGAATACTTCTAGCGTAACAGATATGGGTTCTCTGTTTAGTGATGCTACTGCATTTAATCAAAACTTATCTGGCTGGTGCGTATCAAATATTTCATCAGAACCATCATTTTTTGCAACTAATTCAGCGCTAACATTCGCTAACAAACCCATCTGGGGAACTTGTCCAGATTAGACATAAAAAAGGGTACAGTAAAATGTAATAATTCTTTTAAACACACAGAGGCAAAGGGTTATACCTGTAGGGTAGTTTTCACCCCTTAATCAAAGTGGGTCAAGTACAAGCACTTCAGGCCAGTGATAGCAGGGGTTTAAAGGTCAGATAAGCAGCACACACTCTTTTTTGGATATTTGACACGTAGAGGTGTAGGATAATATACTGTTTTGACGTAAATACCCCTAAAAAGAATAGCATATTTTTAGAGACACCCCTGATCATTAATTATAAATTTTTAGTCTTTTTTAGACAATTCACACCTTGACTTGTAATATTGCATAGAAGTTTATACCTAAAAGACTTATTTCTTCATTAAATTCAGGTATTTCTAATTTTATTATATTGTAAATATTTAAGAGCCAATCCAATCAATGAAATTTTTTTTTATCTATATAACAATTTTCTTTTTTTTAAGCTGTGTCTTTGATAAGAAAAGTGAAACAGTTGAATCCTGGGCTTTTTCTGGTTTTAAAAAAATTGACTCTATAAACCCCATTCTAGTCCCAACAAAAAAAATAAGTTTTATAGACCCCATCACAAAAAACAAAGTTTTTTGGGAGGAACGCAACGTTTTCAATCCTGCTGCTATAGTAAGAAATGACACGATTTTTTTGTTGTATAGAGCGCAGGATCAGTGGGGTACATCACGAATAGGATTAGCCTTCAGCTTAGACGGTTTACATTTTGAAAAAAGAACAACCCCTGTCTTTTACCCTGACAATGATAAATATAAAATCTACGAATGGAATATTCGAAAAAAAAAAGGAAAACCTTATGAACTAAATTGTGTTTCCTGCTACTTTGATGGAGTAGAAGACCCCAGGTTGGTTCAGGCTGAAAACGGAAGTTATTTCATGACCTATACTGCTTATGATGGAGATAAAGCTCGATTAAGTATCGCTTCTTCAAAAGATTTGATTAATTGGACAAAACATGGATTGGTTTTAAAAGACGAACATTATATAGATTTTTGGACTAAAGCAGGGGCAATTATTACCGAGCAAAGTGGCAACCAATTTATAGCAAAAAGAATAAATGGAAAATATTGGATGTATTTTGGAGATACAAATATCTTTATGGCTTATTCCGAAGACCTGATCAATTGGGAAGCTGCTATTAATAAAGAAAATAAAAAATTGATTTCAGTTCTAAATCCTCGTAAAGGTTATTTTGATAGTCGATTAGTTGAGCCAGGCCCATATGCCATCTTTAAAAAAAACATAGGGATTTTGTTAATTTACAATTCTAGTAATGCTTCAAATTTTAATGATCCAAACATACCAATATTTACCTATGCTGCTGGTCAAGCATTATTTGAAGAATCAGCACCTTATAAATTAAAATCAAGAACAAGATCCTATTTTATTTTTCCAGACAAAGACTATGAAAAAGTTGGAGAGGTCAATAATGTCTGTTTTGTAGAAGGCTTAGTTTACTTCAAAGAAAAATGGTTCTTATACTATGGCACAGCCGACTCCAAGATTGCTGTTGCTGTTTCAAATTCTGACAGTTATTAAAAGTAAATAATCTGACAGTTATTAAAAGTAAATAATTAGATATAGAGGTTCATCATTTCTAGACAAGCTTGGCAAAATCTTCATTAAGTTCAGATATTTATAATTATTTGTTTATTGATTTTAGAGCCTCCCCTTAATTCTAGATTCAAGTAATTGGATTAGTTTTTTTTCTGAGATAATAAGTTCCTTAAAACTCTTTATTCTCTGTTTATTGTAGTGTATTAGGAGTAATTTTTCTTCTCCTTTATTAACCTCTTTAACCTCAACCTCAACTTCTTTCCAACCCAGTCTTTTAATATATTCAAATCTTCTGTACGGGTATTTTAGAGGCTAAATCTTTAAGGGGCAAATGCCTTTGATCTTGGTTATTTAAAACGATGGGACGAACTTACTCTGACCTCCTCTATTTACTACTAGAGGGAAACCAATTCCTTTGAGGTAATACAGGAAGAAACGGGACTTGGTTTACAGAATATTAAATGTAACTAAAATTTATTACACCTAATTAGGGTGTAAACCTGTTACACGTTACAGTTAGAATATGTCGCGTTTTAATGAAATACGTAAATATCTACGTAAATGACTTAAAACAAAAAAGGCTCACTTTACGTAAACCCTTATCTTTGCTAGTGGAGAAGATGGGTGTTGAACTTTTTTCATAATTTACTCATTTACAGCCAATTAAAATAGGTGAATTTGCCCTACTCACCGAATTACTCACCTCGTTTTTTATGCATATTATTTAGTGTTATTTCTATCGAGATCTAGCTAAATAAAATTGAAGATAAACAATAAGATACATTTATGAGCCGAATAAATTTTGTAATCGGCTCATTTTTTATCTATATTTGAGCCGAATAAATGAAACAATCGGCTCATGAGATACAATTGGCAGCAACCAGATTGGCGCAAATTTACATACGATAGTACAGCTATTGAACAGTTATTATTTGACTTTGCTGAAAAAGCTGGTCGAATAAGTGGTTTTCTTAAAGGTATGTCGGAAGATGCACAAACAGAAGCTATGGTCGATATGATGGTTTCTGAAGCTATCAAAACTTCTGAAATTGAAGGCGAGTATATAAGCCGTAAAGATGTAATGTCATCTATCAGAAATAATCTTGGTTTAGTTAGAGATTTAGAACAGGTACAAGATAAAAGAGCTGAAGGGATAGCAGAACTTATCATAGATGTTAGAAATAGCTATGCCGAAACTCTAACAGAAGAAAAATTATTTTCTTGGCATAGAATGGTTATGAAAGGCAGTAAAGGAGGTATACAAACTGGTGAATGGCGCAGTCATGAAGAACCTATGCAAGTTGTATCAGGTGCGATGGGAAAAGAAAAAGTTCATTATGAAGCTCCCCCATCCGCCCAGGTTTCAGGTGAAATGACCGATTATATAACATGGTTTAATGAAACAGCTCCTGGAGGAAAAAAAAAGATTAATAAACCTATCCTTCGTTCTGCTATAGCGCATCTTTATTTTGAATCCATTCACCCTTTTGAAGACGGTAATGGGCGTATTGGTCGTTCGATTTCTGAAAAAGCATTATCTCAAGGCGTAAAAAGACCCATATTATTGAGTTTGTCTAAAGCAATTGAAGCTAATAAAAAAGAGTATTACGAAGCTCTAGAAATTGCGCAAAGGTCTAATGAAATAACCCCTTGGATTTGTTACTTTTCAAAGATGACAATTGAGGCACAAGACCAAACTGAAAAACAAATTGAATTCATATTAAAGAAAACAAAATTCTTTGATTCTTTTGAGAGCCAATTGAATGAACGTCAATTAAAAGTTATTCGCCGCATGTTAAAAGAGGGTATACAAGGTTTTCAAGGTGGTATGAATGCTAAGAAATATATAGCAATTAGCCATACATCAAAAGCTACTGCCACTAGAGATTTACAAGATCTTGTTGAGAAACAAGTTTTTATTACTTCTGGTGGAGGAAGAAGTACTAGCTATACCCTAAACTTCTAAGCTTAAAAATACTTTTACACCTCAAAATTTTGATGAATTGATGACAGATTGAGGTAAAGCCTTTGTTCATAAGGGCTAGAGCTGTCATCACTTTGTCATCATTCTGTCATCAAAAAAATAAATGATGACAGAAAAAGGCTTAAAAAAATCAAAAATGATGAAACGATGACAAAACGATGACACAGAAAATCCAATGTTTATAAGGCCTCAAAGGGGGTTGTCATCGAATCATCAAAAATTTACCTAAAACTACTTACCTAGTTACCTAGATCTTTCTTAGATACTATAAATGCTAATGAAAAGAAAGGTAAGATGCTTCTATTTTATGTTACCTCAATCCTACCTATCTTACCTAAAATTTAGGTAGGATAGGTAAGATAATTTTATTTCTCTTTTCACCAGCCAGCCCTTTTATTAATTGACTTAGGTAACTAGGTAAGTTAAAATCAAATTTTTTAAAAATTATCATAAACAAAACTTTAAAATAACTCCTGACAAGTTATTGAATACATAGTTCACTTAGACTAAAAATCACATGAGAATAGCGTAGAATTAAATCTAGTAACTGGAACTTCTAGAGAACTAGAATTAACGTTGGAAAGCAATTCAAGATGTGTGTCTGTGGACACAATCTTGCCTGCTCCCCTTGGTCGCAGAGTTAAAAAAGTCTTTTATGGGTAAAAGAAAATCCGTTTTTAAAGTGATGGATTCAGAGGCTGGACATCATTGATGTCTTTCGACTTAATCTCTTCGATGCTTGGAGAATCCGTTACTTTAAAAATGAAACAAACGAGCAAAAAAGCGAGTGCGTTAGCTGATACACAAAATGAATAAAATTTTCATTTTTTACTAAAAAATTCCTTGATTTTACTAGGCTGAAAGCATTTTTTACTAAAAATTAAATATTATAATTCATTTATAAATTGTAAGTATTTATAAATCAATTAATTGCAAAACAGTAACGCCGCGCAGCGCGTTACCCTCTTGCTATTCCCCCTTAGCTATTCCCCCTTAGTTTTGTATTCATAGTTTTCATAGAGGTATTTATGATATTTTGTTTTCTATTTAATTAATAACTTCTTATCGGGGAAATACTCTCCATAATTAGTTTAAAACATTACCTTGTTACTAATCTTACTTGCCCGAATGAACTTTAGCCTAGATGGATTGTTTTATCCAAAATTTTGTAACGATTCAAATTTCAAAAAAAAGAGGTTCGTTCAGTTTTGAATTACCAGTTTCATCCAAATTCACCCCTACTATATGACTTTTGGTTAAATTAATTAAATGCCCACTATAATCACAATATTTCAAAACTAATATACTTGCAAGAACATGAAGCCTAATCGAATCTAAATGTAATTCAGATAAATTGTCTACGTATAAATTTTCCTTATAAGGAGTACTTCCATGTAAAAATAAGTTTCTGTTTTTTATTAACTTAATATAGCTTTCAGATAGTTTGATATTATAGAATTCGAAAGCTTTTATTGGCTTATTGGCGTTAAAAGGAGTATTTAAATATTTGATTTTTTTGTTTATTATTTCATATTCTTTTAAAGATAATTCTCGTTTATACTTTTCTATTACTGAATATAAATCTTCAGTTATACTATTTATATTTTTAGTTATTTTTAAAGGTGTAAAATACCTCTTATTCTCTTTGGTATCTTTTGTCCAAGAATTTTTAGAAGTAAGTTTGTTATCAAAAAAGCATTTTGTTTTTTCAAAAAAAATATTTTTATTCAATTTTAAGATCTACAAATTTCTAGTTCTTTTATTGACTTCAAAGTAACGATGCTTGTTAGCTATTGAATGTGATTATTTCTTCAGTAAATTCTCTACATCAATAAGTTCCACATCAAAATTAACCTTTTCCTCCGTCGCTACTATTCCATTAAAGTCAGTATTAAAATTAAAGGGTTTAAAATAATAGTATTTATCCTTATACAACCCGTGATGTTCTAGTACTTCTAGTTGTTTCAACGCTGTCAAAGCACATCCAGCAGCTTTTAGCAAAGCTTCTTTCCGTACCCAAAACCAATAAAATCGTTCTAAAGAATTTTCAGCTTCAATAATAGATTCCCACTCCTGCTCCGTAAATAGATATTTAAATAGTTTTAAATCTATATTTTTCTTTTTCTCGATATCAATCCCAATAGAAAATTCGGTGCCAAAAACTAGAGCAACGTACCCATTGCTATGAGAAATAGAGAAATTATGATCTATAAAACTCGGTTTTCCATGTTCAGAATAGCGTATTTCTTCCAATAAAAAAGCTTGAAGTCCGTTTTTAAGCAAGGCTTTTTTTAACAACAATCGTCCAGTAATATAACTCAACGAACTCTCTTCATCTAAATACCTATGTGCCCTATTAGACAAGGCTTTAGGAAGATTTTCTAATAATAGTTCCTTTGTAAAAATAGCACTGTTCTTAAGTGTTTTAGCAATCCATATTTTTTGCATCTACTCCTTGTTAAGAAACATTTATGATAAAAAATCAATTAGTTTCATTTGTAATTCATTTCTTTGCGGTACCAATGGTACGAAAATAGTACCAACAGAACAAATGTAGGAAAACTATATGATTACCAAAGAATACATCATAGAGATAACCACCCAACTATACTTACAAAATGGTGTGAAATCTGTCACTATCGCAGACATCAGTAAGGAATTGAGTACTTCTAAACGGACGATCTACAATCATTTTATAGATAAAAATGATTTAATGCAAGCGTGCATAGAACAATACTTGGCAGGCATTAGAAGTAATAACGACGAAATCATTAACAACTCTAGCTCTGCCATTGAAGCGATGGGAATGATTCAACAACAAATTTTAAAAAGAGCAGATTACAGCAATGCAAACTTTTATAAAGAGATACTAAAGTATTTTCCTAGTGTATTAAAAGACTCTTATGAAAAAAATTCAAAATTTGCCTTTCGCGAATTGCTCTATTTAGCCGAATGGGGCGTAAAAGAAGGTTTCTTTAGAAAAGATTTAGACCCAGAAGTTACCATGGCTACGGTTCAAACATTACTAAAATTATGTAACAACTCAAAAATATTTCCATCAGCACAATTTTCTAAAGCAAGACTTACAGAAGGTGTTATGGTTACCTACCTAAGAGGATTGTGTACTGAAAAAGGTCTTTTGGAAGTTGAAAAACAGAAACACCTATACTTAACATAGATTAAAAATATATGAACACTATTAACAGTTCACTTAAAAAAACGCCAGTAGCGATCATAGGGTTATCTGCTATGTTTGCTGATGCAAGCAATGTAGAACAATTTTGGAATAATATTATCGACCAAAAAGATAGTATTGTAGATGTTCCTGAATCGCGTTGGAAAATAGAAGATTATTATAATGCTGACCCTAGAATGGAGGATAAGACCTACTGTAAAAAAGGTGGTTTTATTCCTGATGTAGACTTTAATCCAATGGAATTTGGGTTACCTCCAAACATTTTAGAAGTTACAGACGCTTCCCAATTGTTGGCTTTAATAGCTGCTAGAGATGCATTTGAAGATGCTGGCTATGGTAAAGAATCAGCTAAGTTTACATCACTTTTAAAAGAAAAAACCGGCGTAATTTTGGGTGTTGGTGGCGGACAAAAATTAATAACTCCCCTAACCTCTAGATTACAAACTCCTATTTGGGAAAAAGCTTTAAAAAGTAGTGGAATTAGAGATGCAGATATTCCACATATAATAGAAAAAATGAAGAAAGCATATATTGGATGGAATGAAAATTCTTTTCCTGGTATGTTAGGAAATGTGATCTCTGGTCGAATTACCAATCGTTTCGATTTAGGAGGTATTAACTCTGTGGTGGATGCGGCATGTGCAGCGTCACTTTCTGCAATTAAAATGGCAGTTTCCGAATTAATTGAAGGAAGGTGTGATATGATGTTAACCGGAGGAGTCGATACAGATAACTCTCCGTTTATGTATATGTCATTCTCTAAAACTCCTGCTTTTTCACAAAAAGGAAGTATTCGTCCTTTTGATACCGATTCCGACGGAATGTTGATTGGAGAAGGCGTTGGAATGTTGGTGTTAAAAAGGTTAGAAGATGCAGAACGTGATGGAGATAGAATTTACGGTTTACTTACCGGCGTTGGTTCTTCTAGCGATGGCCGTTATAAATCTGTATACGCACCACGTCCTCATGGACAAGCTTTAGCTATGCAACGCGCATATGATGAAGCAGGGTATGATGCATCTACGGTTAAATTAATTGAAGGTCATGGTACTGCAACCGGAGCTGGTGATGCTGCCGAGTTTGAGTCGATGTCTATGGTTTTTGGTAAAAATGATCCTACACTAAACCATATTGCTATCGGTTCTATAAAATCGCAAATTGGACACACAAAATCAGCCGCAGGTGCTGCTGGAATGATAAAAACAGCGTTGGCTTTATATCATAAAGTATTGCCTGGTACTATAAACGTAACGAAGCCTAATGAAAAATTTGGGATTGAAAAATCTCCTTTTTATGTAAATGCCGAAACTAGGCCATGGTTTAAGAATGGTGTACCGCGTAGGGCTGGTGTTTCTGCTTTTGGGTTTGGTGGTGTTAACGTGCATTTTGCGATGGAAGAATACGAAAAAAATGCTTCCTTTACGGATAGAATGCATCAAACATTCCACAATATTTATATAAAAGCTACCAATGCTACCGACTTGTTAACGAGTCTTAAAAGCACCATTGCTGGATTACAATCGAAAGATGTAAATACTGTATTTTATAATTTAAAAGAAATATCTAAACAAGGTACTGCAAAACAACATGAAGCTCGTTTAGGTTTTGTTGCTGAATCTTTAGTTGATTGTATTTCTAAATTAGAAATTGCAGTAAAACAATTAGAAAATAACAAGGATGCCTGGTCGCATCCAAAGGAAATTATTTATAGACCAAATGGAATTTCGAGCACCATGAAAGTTGCTTCATTATTCTCTGGTCAAGGTTCTCAATATGCTAATATGGCAAAAGAGGCGACGAGTAGTTTTGAGGCGATACAACATACAATTGCCGCTTTTGATGCTAAAAAAGAATATGACCTAGCCAATAAAATATATCCAAAACCTGTATTTACAGCAGAAGACAAAGCTATATTAGAAAAGAATATTACAAATACTGAATTTGCACAACCTGCTATTGGCGCTATTAGTTTAGGCTATTATAATGTATTTAAAAATGCTGGTTTTATAAGTGATATGGTGGCCGGACATAGTTTTGGTGAGCTTACTGCTCTTTGCGCATCGGGCGTACTCAACGAAGATGATTATATAACACTTGCAATTGCTCGTGGTAAAGCTATGGCAGGTAAAAATGCCAATGGCGATGCTGGTACTATGTTAGCTGTGAAAGCCGCTGCTGCTGAAATACAGCCTTTAATAGCTAGTATTGCGGGTGTTTCTATTGCAAATATCAATTCGTCAAACCAGATAGTTGTAGCTGGAACAACAGAAGGTGTAACGAAAGCAAAAGCGCTTTTGGATACTAAAAAATATCGTTCTGTTTTATTACCTGTTTCTGCCGCTTTCCACACAGACTGTGTTGGACATGCACAACAACCCTTTGAAAAAAATATAGAAGCGATACAATTTTCAAGTCCCAAAATTCCTGTGTATTCAAATTCTACAGGAAATGTATATCCAATTGAGACTAGTGAAATTAAAAATATCCTAGCACAACATATTTTAAACCCAGTAGATTTTAAAGCTGAAATTGAAAATATGTACGCTGCTGGAGCAAGAATTTTTGTTGAATTTGGGCCGAAGCCTATTTTAACAAATCTGGTAAAAAATATCTTATCCGATAAAGAACATTTTGTAGTGGCTACAAATGCAAAAGCTACTAAAAATAGTGATTTACAACTAAGAGAAGCCGCAATACAATTACAAGTTTTAGGATGCGAATTAGGAACTCTTGACAGCAATGCCCGTCATGAAGCAACTCCCCTAGCACTACACAAAATGGCTGTTAAAATAGCGGGTAATAATTATGTAAGCCCTGCAACACAACAAGCGTATAAAGATGTTTTAAATAACGGATTTAAAGTAAGCGGAGCTACAGAAATTATAAAAAACGTAGCCGTTATTAAGGAAGTGATAAAAGAAGTTCCTGCAGCTACAAGTAAAATTAATTCAGACCAAGTTACAGAAGAAGATATGATGGTAGATGTTATTAAAAGTGCCATTGATGGCATTAAAGAAAATCAATCTAAGACATTAGATATGTTCCAAACAATTTTAACGGAACAAAACAAACAAACGACGCAATTATTAAGTCTTTTATCAGGAAAGGTCACTGCAGAACAACATCTGTTAGAAACACCAACGGCTCCATTAACCATTAAAACTCCTACCCCGGTAGTAGCTGTTGCCGAAACTAGCGTTGTACCTACACCTGTTCAGCCCTCAACTCCTATTGCTACACCAGTAGCTCAAACAGTTGAAAGTACTGAACCTGTTGCTGGAAATTCAGAAATGCTAGACCTTATGTTAAGCGTAGTTGCTGAGAAAACAGGGTATCCTGCCGAAATGTTAGAACTAAGCATGGATATGGAAGCCGATTTAGGAATCGACTCTATTAAACGAGTGGAGATTTTTGGAGCGATCACCGAGCAATCAGATAAGTTAACTGATATTAACCCTAACGACCTAACAGAACTAAGAACACTACAAGAAATTGTTGATTATATTTCTTCAAAAGCAGGAATCGCTACAACTGCAACTCCTGCAACCCCAGCCGTTGCTACTCCTGTTGCTACACCAGTAGTGGAAACAAGTACAGCTACCGAAGGAAATTCAGAAATGCTAAACCTAATGTTAAGTGTAGTTGCTGAGAAAACGGGCTATCCTTCTGAAATGTTAGAATTAAGTATGGATATGGAAGCCGATTTAGGAATCGATTCCATCAAACGTGTAGAGATTTTTGGTGCGATCACTGAGCAATCAGATAAATTAACTGATATCAATCCTAACGACCTAACAGAACTAAGAACACTACAAGAAATTGTTGATTATATTTCTTCAAAAGCAGGAATCGCTACAACTGCAACTCCTGAAACCTCAGCCGCTGCTACTCCTGTTGCTACACCAGTAGTAGAAACAAGTACAGCTACCGAAGGAAATTCAGAAATGCTAAACCTAATGTTAAGTGTAGTTGCTGAGAAAACGGGCTATCCTGCTGAAATGTTAGAATTAAGCATGGATATGGAAGCCGATTTAGGAATCGATTCCATCAAACGTGTAGAGATTTTTGGAGCGATCACCGAACAATCGGATAAATTAACTGATATCAATCCTAACGACCTAACGGAATTAAGAACTTTACAAGAAATTGTTGATTATATTTCTTCAAAAGCAGGAATTACAGCTGAAAAAAAAAATCTCAGCCTAGCTTAAGTACAGAAAAGAAGAATAAAGTAGGTGTCAAAAACACTTCTAAACAAGCATTTTCGCTACCTAATGATTTTCACCAAGTACCAAGAAAATCTATTGGACTAAAATTTATTCCCAAAGTAGATGTTTTAGCACAAGACATCTCGACCTTAAAACCTGTTGTCATTACAGATGAAGGAGGTCCTTTAACCCCAGCTGTAAAGAAAAGACTAGAAAGCGAAGGTCATAAAGTTGTCGTTATTCAATTCGATACTTTTAAAAAAAATACCGCAATAAAAGACGGGATTGTTATTCCAGCAATAAACGACCAAAACATAAAAACCGCTATAGATACGATCTTAGCCAAACATGAGATTGGTGCCTTTATTTATTTACACCCACATCTTACTTTTTCAGGACATAATTTCACTGAACACTTTGCAGTAGAGCGTACATTACTAAAAGCGACTTTCTTATTGGCAAAATATTTACAAGCGCCATTAAATACGACTAGTAAAACACAAAGAACTGCGTTTATGACAGTTTCTCGTTTAGATGGCAAATTTGGGATGGACAAACGTTCTAACATTTCAATCATTGCAGGTGGGTTATCTGGATTAACGAAATGTATGAACTTAGAATGGTCTCCTGTATTCTGTAGAGCTATCGATGTACAACCTGAATTATCTCCGAAAGAAATTGCAGCTCATTTATTTCTAGAATTACACGATGCAGATGTTCGTTATGTGGATGTTGCCATCAACGAAAATGGAAGAATGACGTATGAAGTGACACCAAATGAAGTACCTGCTACCCAAGAATATCAACAAACTGTTACCGACAAAGATGTCTTTTTAGTTGCTGGAGGCGGTAGAGGAGTTACGGCTACGTGTATCAAAGAAATGACCAAGTCCTTTAAATCTAAATTTATCTTATTAGGAAGATCTTCTTTAGATTTCGAAATACCAGCATATGCCTTACGTGAAGATGACCCTGCGAAGCTTAAAAATGCAATTATGCAGGAGATAAAAGCTACCGGCGAAAAAGTTTCGATTAAAGGGTTAAACAGTCTATTTAATAAATATGTTGCCAAAAAGGAAATAGAAGAAACCATTGCTACTATCAAAGCAGCTGGTGGAGATGCTATGTATGTGGCTGGTAATGTTACGAACTTAACCATCAAACCTGAATTACTTAAGATTGAAAAACAATGGGGTTCCATTACCGGAATCATTCACGGTGCTGGTCGATTAGCAGATAAGCTTATTCAAGATAAAACAGCACAAATTTTTGACGATGTCACTTCCGTGAAATTAGACGGTTTACTAAACCTTCTAAAAATGGTAAACATGAATGAATTGAAACATTTAATTATATTTTCGTCGGTGGCTGGTTTTTACGGAAATGTAGGACAGTCTGATTATGCGATGGCAAACGAAATTTTGAGTACCGCAGCACATTTGTTTCGTACTAACCATCCAAATACAAAAGTTACCGCAATAAACTGGGGAGCTTGGGAAGGCGGAATGGTGAGTCCTGAACTACAAAAAATGTTTGAAGAAGCTGGCGTTTCTTTAGTGAATCATCCCGGAGGAGCTGCTCGTTTTGTTCATGAATTAAATGGAGCGTATCACAACCAACCTCAAGTAATTATTGGAGGTACATTACCCGCGGGTATTTCAGATATTTCTGGCGATCTTAAGACCCATACAATCCAACGAAATTTAAACCTGAAGGACAATACTTTCTTAAACCATCATGTAATTCAAGGAAGTCCCGTTTTACCCATGGTAAACGCTACTGCTTGGATGGCAGATTCTTGTGTGAAATTATTTCCAGATTATAAATTGGCAATCATAGAAGATGTAAAACTATTTAAAGGTATTGTTTTCGATGGCACTGAAAAAGAAACTTATTTCACGAAAGTGAAAGAACAAATTAAAACTACTGACCGTATCGTTTGTGAAGTAAGTATTTATAGTAAAGGTGCAAAATTACCTTTAAATCACTATCGTTCTAACGTTACTTTAGAACGAAAAAGAAGTGATAAGCCTACATTTAAAGTTCCTAAGTTAGAAGAGAACAAAATCGATGGAGCGACCTTTTATAAAGATGGCTCTTTATTTCATGGTGCTTTTTACCAAGGTATAGAAGAAGTTGTCTCTATGGATGCGGCACAAGTTTTATTAAAATGCAAAGCGCCAGTTGTTTCTTATGAAGATCAAGGACAGTTTCCTAGTACCAGTTTAAATGCATTTTTCTTAGACATACAGTATCAAGGTATGGTTGTTTGGGTGCAGAAATTTCATAATGGAGCTAATAGCTTGCCATTACAGACCTTAAAAGGATTGGTCTATGGAGAAATTTGTGCCAATAAAAGTTACTATGTACATATAAAAATTCAAGAAAATTCAGCTACAAAAATGATTGCAGACTGCACCGTCTATGATGAAGACAAGCATGTGATTTTAGTTACGAAAGAAGCAGGATTAACCGTTTCGCCAGCATTAACCTGGTAAAAGGGTTGTCATCTAATCTAATGCGATAATCGTCCAAAGCAATCATAAAAATGAAAGAAAAAATAGCAATCATCGGAATGTCTTCCCTTTTTCCTGGGTCTAAAACGTTACAAGAGTTTTGGAATAACCTGATGGATAAAAAAGACTTGACCGGTATGGCAACAAAAGATGATTTTGGCGCAGACCCAGAACTCTTTTATAAAAAAGACAAAGGAATTATAGATAGTTGCTACTCCTTACGTGGAGGATATATACGCGATTATAATTTTAATAGTGCAGATTTTGGTTCTGAAGACTTACAAGACTTAGACCAAATGTATCAATGGGGCTTGCAGGTTACTAAAGATGCTTTAATACATGGAGGCTATTGGAAGAACACTCAGGCCTTAGATAACTGTGGCGTAATTTTCGGAAATTTATCTTTCCCTACCAAGTCCTCTCATAAGATTCTTGCTCCTGTCTATACAAAAACACTCGAAAAAGGAATCAAAACACTTTTAAAAGATGACAGTTTTAAAATGCCATCAACAGAATATGAGATTCCGAAAAACAATCCTATAGAAGGAGATGTATCAGAATTAGTAAAAAATACCATTGGTTTAAAAGGAACAAATTTTGACTTAGATGCCGCTTGTGCCTCTTCATTGTATGCCATAAAGATGGCTTGTGATGAATTGTTAACAGGCAAAGCAGATATGATGTTAGCAGGAGCGGTTTGCTCTTCAGACCAACTATTTATACACATGGGGTTTTCTATTTTTCATGCCTATGCAGGGCACGATAAAAAATACTCCCCATTAGATAAGAATTCTGCCGGGTTAGTATCGTCTGAAGGTGCTGGGATGATTTTGCTAAAACGCTTATCGGAAGCAGAAAAAGATGGAGATAATATCATCGGTGTTATTTCAGGAATTGGTTTATCTAACGATGGTGCTGGTAAATTTTTATTAAGTCCCAATCCAAAAGGACAAACACTAGCTTATGAAAGAGCTTATAACGGAACCATTTCTAAAGAAAACACGTCTTATATAGAATGTCATGCAACGGGTACACCTTTAGGCGATGTTACAGAAATTAATTCACTCGAGACTTTCTTTGGAGACAATCCTAACAAAGTACGTTTGGGTTCTGTAAAATCGAATATGGGGCATATGCTCACGGCAGCAGGTATGCCTAGCTTAATGAAAGTATTACTTTCTATGGAGCACAATAGTATTCCTCCCGGAATTAATATGGCTAGAGCAATTCAATCTGAACACGGCTGGTTTTCGCAAGAGCAAATTATAGAAGAGCCATTAGAATGGGAAACAAAGGATAAACAAGCTGCGGTAAATTCATTTGGATTTGGAGGCACAAATGCACATCTTGTTGTAGAAAGCCATCAAAAAAAGGAAAATAACAAGCACACAGATATTTCTTTAAAAGAAATGGCCATCACTAGCATGGAAGTTCATTTTGGAGATTGTGATAATCTAGCTACTTTTTATCAATCTATTTTTAATGGAAAGCAGCATTTTTCTAAGATGCCTTCGAGTAGATGGAAAGGCTTTGAAAAAAATGATGAGCTACTCGCTAATTTTGGATTAGATACTAAAAACCCAATTAAAGGAAACTTTATTGAGGAGTTTGACATGGATTTAATGCGCTATAAAATTCAACCCAACGAAATTAGTACCATGGAGCCTCAACAAGCTTTAATTCTAAAAGTTGCGGATCAAGCCATTCAAAAATCAAATTTAAAAAGAGGAGGAAACGTAGCTGTTTTAATTGCTATGAATCCTGAACTTGCGATACATCATTACTTAGCCCGTTGGGACAGCCAGTGGCAATTAGATAAGGCATTGGATAGTGCCGGAATTGAATTAGAAGAAACACAAAAGGCAACACTTCTAGCTGAGTGTCGCAATATATTATACCAGATTGGTAACGTACAAACACCGAGTCAACATACTAGTTTTGTCGGTAATATTATGTCGAGCCGTATTTCTGCTTTATGGGATTTTAATGGTCCCTCATTTACAATTACCAATGGGAATAACGGAACTACAAGAGCCTTAGAAGTTGCACAAAATATGCTGTCTTTAGGAGAAGTAGATGCTGTCGTTGTAGGTGCAGTAGAATTTTCTGCTAGTATGGAAGCTGTCCTTTTACGTAATCTAGTGAATACTGCAAATCAAAACCAACAACCAAGTTTGTCTTTTAATGTAGATGATTATGGATGGTTGATTGGAGAGGGAGCGTCTGCTATTGTTTTAAAAGCAAGTGATGCTATAGCTAAAAAAGATAGGGTGTACGCTACTATTGAGGCTATCGGAGATTTAGCAACAGATAAAAATATCGCTTTTCAAGAATTGGTAGCTTCAGGGTTTAAGCAGGAAGATCAATTAGAACAAGAACAGTTATTAACTAGCAAGCCAGCTAATAAAATTGCATTAGGATCGGTAAAAACTAATATAGGACATACGTTTGCTGCATCTGGATTAGCTTCCATTATTAAAACAGCGCTGTGCGTGTATCATCAATTTATTCCAGGTATTCCAAATTGGAAAACGGTAAAAAATGATACTTTAAAAAACAGCAACTACTACTTCCCTAGCCTATCGAGACCTTGGGTTAATGAGACTGAACATCCAAGACAAGCTTTGGTTAATTTGAGCTTTAATTCTCGTATAAAACTATCAGAAGCTTCACATCCGAAACTTCATAAGATTGACAACTTCTTAAAAAAGTACTTATTTGTTTTAAAAGGAAATACACAAAAGGAACTTATAGAAAACCTACAGCTACTTAGTAAAGATATTCTTGATGATGATTTAGGTTTTATAGCGCAAGCTTGTTTTGACAAAGCAGCAAAAACCAACGCAACATATAGCATTGTTTTAATTGCATCTAGTCAGAAATCAATACTACAGGATATCAATTTTATAGAGAAAAAACTAGAGAGTTCTTTTGCGAAAAATATAGATATTAAACTACCAAGCGGTTCTTTCTTTAGCCCAAACCCGAGCGCAGATAAAGGAGATTTGGCATTTGTATATCCTGGTTCGGCGACGAGCTATGAAGGATTAGGACAAGATCTATTTCAGTTTTTCCCAAATCTTTTAAGCGATTTCGAAAATCGAATTCCTAATCTTAAAGATTTCTTTGGTTTAGATTATTTATTTCCTAAAAAACAAGATAGTTCTGAACCTTCCCCAAATATTCAAGGTGATGCAATCTCTATGATGTCTGCAGGGGTGCTTTATGCCACGCTGTACACTCATATTTTAAAGGAATACTTTGGCGTACAGCCAAAAGCAGCGATGGGATATTCTATGGGGGAATGTAGCTCTATGTGGTATGCCTTTGGTATTTGGAATCCAGGGGAGGGAACAAAAGTATTCCGTAACTCTCCAATTTTTAAAAATAAATTTTCTGGTGATTTAGAATTACTTGCCGAAGAATGGAACATCAGTACAGAAGAAGCAAAAGCGAGATGGCAAAGCTGGATTTTATTAGAGACTAAAGAAAAAGTAGCAACCCATATATCAGCCTTTGATAAAGTATCCATCACTTTTGTAAACTCTGAAAAGGAGTTGATCATTTCGGGAGACAAAAGTCAATGTGAAGCGTTGATTTCGACACTAAATTGTGCTTCCGTATTAGTGCCTTTTCAAAATATTATCCATAATGAGTTCTGTAAAAAAGAATACGACGGATTGATTGAAATGCATAATTTCTCATTAGAAAACCAGCCAGAAGTAGATTTCTATTCTAGTTTAACGGGTGAAAAAATCGCTATGGATTCGGTAACAATTGCAGAAAATTCTACAAAAGTTTGCTATAAAACAGTTGATTTTCCTGCTTTTACTAAAAAAATGTCAACAAAAGGATTTAGCACATTTGTAGAGCTCGGTCCAAATAGTACCTGTACCAACTGGATAAAAGATACCTTAGATCCAAATAAGCATGCAGCCTGTGCCATTGATAAAAAAGGCACGAGTTCTATACAATCCCTATACGAATGTTTAGCACAATTAATTTCTAACGGAATTGACATTGATTTAAGTCTATTATATCCTAATAAAAATCAGAAACAACTAAAAAAACGCTTTACTAAAAAAGTAAAAACGGGAGGAAGACCTGTGTATGATGTGTTATTATCTGAGGATATGCAACATCAGTTTGCCACAATTAAAAGAAAAGAAAACTTAGAAAACAAAAGCTTTAGTCAGCCAATCACAACAAAACATATAGTAGCTAGTATGATAGATATTTCAACACCAAAAACTGCAACTAAAACTGCAGAAAATGGCTTAAAATTACAAGACTTTAACGATCCAAATCATTTAAAAGATAAAAACATCATTTTCACCAAAAAGGATTTAATTGAATTTTCGGAAGGAAAAATTGGTAATGTTTTTGGGGCAGAATACAGTGTCATCGACCAATATAAACGTAGAGTGATGTTACCAATGGATCCTTATTTATTGGTGAGTAGAGTCACTGGCCTAGATGCAAAATTAGGAGAATTCAAACCTTCTACTATGCAAACCGAGTACGATATCCCTTACAATTCTGGATATGCAACCGATACACAAATTCCTTGGGCAGTGTCTGTAGAATCTGGGCAATGTGATTTAATGTTGATTTCTTATTTAGGAATCGATTTAGAAAATAAAGGAGATTACGTGTATCGTCTCCTAGATTGCACCTTAACTTTTTTAGATGATTTACCTTTTGAAGGGCAAACCTTGCGTTATGATATTTCCATCAATTCATTTGTTAGAAATGGGCGTAGTTTATTGTTTTTCTTTAGCTATGAGTGTTTTGTAGAAGACCGTATGGTTTTAAAAATGACTAATGGAGTGGCCGGTTTCTTTACCGATGAAGAATTGAGTAAAGGAAACGGTGTCGTATATACTGACAGTGAAAAGAAAATTTCAGCAACTGTAGAAAAGAAAAAGTTCATTCCTTTTTTAACTACAAAAAAGACAGCTTTCGATATTGAAGATTTAAGACATCTCATTAATGGAGATGCGCATACATGTTTTGATGACATTTCTTATTTCCCTAATGGGAAAAATAAGTCGATCAGACTAGCTCCAGAAAAAATGCTGATGCTAGACCGTATTACCAAAGCAGATGTTCACGGAGGTGCTTATGGTTTAGGTGAAATTATAGCCGAAAAAGACCTGAGTCCAGACGATTGGTATTTTCCTTGTCACTTTAGAGATGACCAAGTACTAGCAGGTTCTTTACAAGCTGAAGGTGGCGGAAACTTACTGCGCTTTTTTATGATGATGCTCGGCTTGCAACGTCTTAAAAAAGATGCCCGTTTCCAACCAATTTATGGTGTTCCACAAAAAGTAAGATGTAGAAAAGAAGTAACACCTAACGATAAAAAATTAGTGTATCGCTTAGTGATTAAAGACATTGGATTATTACCTGACCCCTATGTGATAGGTGATTTAGAAATTATTGTAGATGGTGTAATTACGGTACATTTTTCAAATTTAGGGTTGCAACTAAGAGAAAAAGACAATCCAAAATACTTAGAGCAACCTAAGAAAGTAACCGAGAATGTGTTGTTAAACGAAACCGACATCGAAACATTTGCTTTAGGTAGACTAGCTGACTGTTTTGGCCCAGAATATGTCGTTTATGACAATAGAGCCTTGTCGCGTCAACCAAATACCGATTTACAAGTGGTAAGTCGTGTGATTAAAATTGACGGAGAGCGTTTTGACTTCTCAAAACCAACAAATATTTGGACAGAATACAATGTGCCTCAAGATGTTTGGTATTATAAACAAAATGCCTCCATGACGATGCCTTATGCAGTATTGATGGAAATTGCGCTACAACCTTGTGGATTATTAGGGGCTTATTTAGGAAGTACACTCCAGTTTCCGGACAAAGATCTATACTTTAGAAATCTAGATGGTGATGGTGAAATGTTCGACTTACCTGAAGGCACAGATTTTAGAGGAAAAGTGATTGAAAACAAATCAACCCTAACTTCTTCTACCTCATTAGGAGGTTTTGTAATTCAAAAATACCTGTTCGAAGTGTCTATAGATGGAAATATATTCTATAAAGGATTTTCTTCTTTTGGATTCTTTCCTAAAGAGGCATTAGCAGAACAAGTAGGCTTAGACAAAGGTATAGACGTCGCTCCCTGGTATGTGCAAAATAACTTGACAACCCAAGAATATTTCCAAATAAAGCTAGATTCTTTATATGCAAAAATGAAATTGTATAAAGAAAATGACAAGGCAAATACGTTCCGCTTGGCAGAGGACCAACTTAATTTATTAGACAGCGGTTTAGTCGTTAAAAACGGAGGTGAATTTGGAAAAGGATACATCCATTGTTCTAAAGCAATACATACCTACGATTGGTTTTTTACTTGTCATTTTTATTCTGACCCAGTAATGCCAGGATCTTTAGGAGTAGAAGCTATTGTACAAGCTATGCAGTTGTTTGCTTTACAACAAGATTTAGGCAAAGACTTTAAAAACCCACGATTTGTACAAGTAGAGAATAATAAAACCGAGTGGAAATACCGTGGGCAAATAAAAATTACTGTAGAAAATATGCATTTAGAAGTGCATTTTAAAACTATAGAAAAACGAGGAGATACCTTGGTAATCATTGCCAATGCATATCTATGGAACGAAGGCACAAGAATTTACCAATTAACAGATTTAGCATTGGGAATTCAAGAAGCGTAACAAGAGCTAGAGATAAGATATAAGACAAGTCATGTATAAATTTGATGACTTGGTTCTAATTAATAAAACAACTATACAGTACTTCAAAAAATCGATTATTGATATTAGAAGTGCCGAAATTAAAACATAAAAAAATGATTCACTTAAAATGGACAGGATCTCCCAGAGAGATTTCATTTGACATAAAAGGAATGTCTGACAAATTGAGAAACACTGCTGTACCTTGTTATGTCGTAAAAGATTTATCAGGTCGCACTGGAATTACCAATACAGGAACCATTCAATCAGAAGGAAATGGTTTATTTTTAAAAGCTATAGTGCCTGCACTTACCGCAGAAGATTTGGGGGATGCTTCGTTTAAAGAAGACTACCAGTTAAAATACGCCTATAAAGCAGGTGCCATGGCAAACGGAATTGCTTCTACCGATATGGTGATCGCTTTAGGGAAAAACCAAATGATGGGCTCCTTCGGTGCTGCGGGAATGATTCCTTCACGAGTTAAAGAAGCCATCGCTACAATCCAGAAAGCGTTGCCCACTCAAGCTTATGCTTGCAACCTCATTCATAGTCCCATTGAAAAAGCCTTAGAAGAAGGTGCTGTAAACTTATATATAGAACATGGAGTAAAAGTCGTAGAAGCTTCGGCTTATATGAATTTATCAGAGCAAATTGTAAAATATAGAGCCGTAGGATTAAGTGTAGACGTTAAAGGCGAAATTGTGATTGCCAATAAAGTGATTGGTAAAGTATCTAGAAAAGAAGTAGCCGAACGTTTTATGTCGCCAGCTCCGATTCAATTTTTAGACAAGTTACTAGCTGCTAAAAAAATTACGCAGCAACAATATGAATTGGCTCAAAAAGTGCCAATGGCAGATGATATTACTGTAGAAGCCGATTCTGGTGGACATACAGACAACCGCCCTTTGGTAGTTTTATTCCCTATCATTTTACAATTAAGAGATGAAATTCAGAAAAAATACCAGTACAAAAAACAAATTAGAGTGGGTGCTGCTGGAGGCATAGGAACTCCTGCTTCTGCCCTAGCCGCTTTTGCTATGGGTGCTGCCTATGTGGTAACTGGCTCTATCAACCAAGCCTGTATAGAGTCTGGAACTTCTGACCGTGTGAAAGAATTACTATCTAAAGTAGCTTCCACAGATGTGACTATGGCTCCTGCTTCTGATATGTTCGAATTGGGTGTAGAATTACAAGTATTAAAACGTGGTACCTTGTTCGGCGCTAGAGCCAAGAAATTATACGAAACGTATAACCGCTATGAGAGCATTGATGCCATTCCTGAAGATAAAAGATTAAAGCTCGAAACAAAAACCTTTAAAATGCCTTTAGAACAGGTATGGGATGGTTGTGTAAGCTTCTTTGAAGAAAGAGACCCTGAGCAAATAGAAAAAGCTAAAGGAAATCCAAAACGTAAAATGGCCTTGATTTTTCGTTGGTACTTAGGCTTATCTTCCAATTGGGCCAATGCGGGTGTTCCAGACAGAGTGATGGATTATCAAATTTGGTGTGGCCCTGCCATGGGTGCCTTTAACGAATGGACAAAAAACTCTTATTTAAGCCAGGCAAAAAACAGAAAAGTTGCCGACATAGCCAACCATTTGTTAGAAGGTGCTGCTTATTTACACAGAATTAATACTATCAAAAATCAAGGAGTGGATTTACCACTTGAATTATTGCATGTAGATATTGAAGATAAACAGTTGATAATGGCATAATTGTTTATCATATATCCATAATTTCCTATTTTATGTGTTTTAAACCATTCCTAAGTGAGCAGAAAACAAAAGGGATGAAATCCTAAGAATAGTGTCTAATTTATTCCATATACTAAGTGAATAGAAATTTTAATTCATGCTTTTTCATATAATTTGTACCTTTACCACTATAAAGAAACATATTAGTTGTTTTTAAATAGTTCTTTTTGATTTTGGTGTACAATTCGGTGAACATATATAATTAAATTGATTTAAAATATTGAATATCAGAATTTTAAAATCACCACTCTCGTCCTCTCATGACTATGATCCCAAAAATTCGTTAAAAAACTCTAATGAATTAGCATTTTTAGCCTCAAGTGAAGAATTGAGTTTTGATCTTAGAACTGACATATCATCAGAGACTTTTCTATCTAAAATTTTAGCATAATGCTGCGTAGTTTTTAATGATTTATGTCCTAACATTTTGCTTACAGATTCTATTGGGACTCCATTTGTAAGCGTAACTGTAGTAGCGAACGTATGACGCGCTAAATGAAACGTCAAGTTTTTATCTATTTCACATAAAACGGCAATTTCCTTTAAATAAGCATTCATCTTTTGGTTACTTGAAACAGGAAGTAATACTTCCTTAATTATCAGTTCTTCATTATCTTTATATTTTAGCAAAATCATCATTGCGGTGGACAATAGAGGAATACTAGCTAGTGTGCCAGTTTTTGTTCTGTTCATTTTAATCCATACTTCACCGTCAATACCCTTTACCAAATTATTTTTAGTTAATTTTTTTACATCGGCATATGATAAACCAGTATAACAACAAAACATAAAAACATCTCTTACTTGTTCTAATCTTAAGATGTGTAATCTCTTATTCAACATTCTTTGAATTTCTTCTTCAGACAAGAATTCTCTTGTTACTTCTTTTACTCGCACTTTATAATTTAGGAAAGGGTCTTTATCTATCCAATTATTCGCTAGGGCAATTCTAATGACCTTTTTGAAGTTTTTGATATACTTAGTTGTTGAGTTATGATTACAGCCTCTTTTGCTTTTTAAATAGAATTCGAAACTAGTTATAAATTCATGATTAATTTGTTTTAGCAAAATGTCATCAATATTGTATTGATATCTCAAAAACCTTTTAATATGTCTGAGTGCCGTTTGATAACGTTTTAGCGTATTGAATGCGTATTCTTGCCCTATTAGCTCCCGAACCTTCTCATTGTGATTTGTAAAAATCTCTACTAATGTAATTTTCTTTTCGGCTATCCCGAGATATGCATTTTTTAAAGATTTTGCAGATATTATTTTATTATTTTCAACAAATTCTCGATAATGAGCGTATACTTTACTTTTAATAGTATCCATTAAACGATTTAAATATTTTGCTTCTTGAGTTGTTCCTTTTGCCTTGCCAGCTCCTGTATTCCAGCGTTCTAATTCAACTTTATGCTGAATGCTTAATTCACTTCGTTTCCCATTTACAGTAATCCTCATATAGATAGGTACTTTACCTTCTTTATCGACATCATTCCCTTTGGGGTAAAACAGAATTGAAAGTGAATTTTGCATAGGTGAGTACTTTTTTTATTCCGTAAATGTACAAAAAATAAATTAATCGATTAAAATTTATATCTTGCAATACTCTAATTAACAATATGTTATAACTAATTCGGTGAGTAAATTTCAATATAAAATTACTCACCGAATTACTCACCTAATAGATAGAAATATATGCCTATAAATGAATGCAAATAAAATTAAAAATCCCTATAAACATTTAATTTATAGGGATTTAGGTAATTTTGGTATTTTAAAAGTGGAGAAGATGGGACTCGAACCCACGACCTCTTGACTGCCAGTCAAGCGCTCTAGCCAGCTGAGCTACATCCCCAAGTCAATAAATACAGTACTTTCAAGAGTTTTAGCATAACTTCACAAAAACAAAATCACAACTAAAATCACAATATAGTTCAAAGTACATTCTTTTTTCTGTTCTAAAAATACCATTTAATTCGAATATAATTCGTCAAACTTCTCTTCAGTTAATCCATCTTCTTTTTGTTCTTGAGTAACACCTGACGGAATCCAATTAATTTGAGGATTATCTCCATTCGGAACACTTAATTTCTCTTCTCGTTTAATCCATTCTCCTGTTTTCTCATCTCTGTGAGTGTATATCAATATTTATAGAATAGGTTACATTTAATAAACCCTTTTTTTGTTTCATATTTACTTCTGTTGCTTTTGTAATTTTTCTGATTCATCATTTCTTATTTTATCTAATTCATATTGTTTTACAGCT